>ENA-OSEY01001061-OSEY01001061.1-marine-metagenome-genome-assembly--contig:-NODE-1061-length-19471-cov-3.408992_pt1 | contig 19471 bp, 24 predicted proteins | sample MGYA00248465_ERZ534230 | MGnify/ENA primary metagenome ERZ534230 (study PRJEB26409, sample SAMN06344110) | marine metagenome | isolation source: Sea water from surface | place: Atlantic Ocean:Southern...
GCAGGTGGATCAGGCGCAGGTAAAAGTTTGTTCTTACAGAATCTTGCAGTGAATTGGTCAACTGCTGGTTTGAATACTGTGTACATCTCGTTTGAATTGAGTGAAGAACTTACTTCTATGAGACTAGATGCAATGATGACTAATATACCCACACGTAAAGTATTTCCAGAAATCGAAAACGTTGAGATGAAAGTAAAGATGCTTAAGAAAAAATCTGGTGAGTTGTATATCAAATACTTGCCAAGTGGTAGCACAATACTCGATATCAGAACTTATGTCAAAGAACTTGAACTGAAAACTAAGAAGAAAATTGATTGTATTTTAATTGATTATTTGGATCTCATGATGCCAAAATCCAAAAGGATCTCTCCAGCGGATTTGTTTATAAAAGACAAATATGTATCTGAGGAGATAAGAAATTTTGCAGTTGAATCACAGATGCTACTGGCAACAGCATCACAGTTGAACAGAGCAAGTGTTGAAGAAATAGAATTTGATCATTCGCATATAGCAGGTGGATTATCCAAGATACAGACTGCTGATAATGTAATTGGTATCTTTACTAGCAGAGCAATGAAAGAACGTGGTAGATATCAAATACAGTTTATGAAAACCAGAAGTAGTTCGGGCGTTGGACAAAAAGTTGATTTAGAATTTGATGTTGATAGTTTGAGAATTAGAGACTTGGCAGATGATCCAGAATACAAACAGTTTGATAAACAGAGAAGCACAATATATGATTCACTAAAACAAAAATCCAAAGTAAGCACAGACAAAACAGATGCACAACCTAAAGTTCCAGACCCTACAAAAGGTGATGATATTGGAAAAGTAAAAGCAACTGTTGAGGGTGGCAAACTGAGACAACTTCTAAATGAACTGCACTCAGATGAAGAGCAATAACGACATAACCTACATATATGAGAAATTAAGTTTTCTTTATCCAAACTACTCTAACAAAAAACCTAAAGCAAAAATATATGCAAAAGCATACACAAGTTTGATAGGTGTTATGTTGTCAGCACAAAGTCAGGACAAAAGAACCGCGATTGCTTGTAGACAACTGTTTGCCTTGGCCGATACTCCGGAAGAAATGATAAAATTATCACGTGAAGAAATTATTGAAGCAATAAGGCCCGCTGGATTGCACAACGCAAAATCCAAAAACATATTAGCCACTAGTAAAATATTATTGGAAAAGTTTCAAGGTATTGTACCACAAACACAAAAGGAACTAATGTCTTTACCGGGTGTTGGACGTAAAAGTTCAGATATAATGATGCGTTTTGTTTTTGGACAACCTAACATAGCAGTTGATACACACGTATTTAGATTGTTATGGAGATTAGGTTGGACAGACACATTAGATGAAAGCAAAAGTGCAATTACAGTAAATGACACAACACCAGACCAATACAAATATGCGGCACATATGCAACTAATCACTCATGCAAAAAGAGTTTGCACAAGTAAAAAACCTAAATGCCATATTTGTGTGATTGATAAAGTATGTGATAAAAGACACGTAGATGTTCCTAAATCAAAATTAAGAGAGGTTGTAAATGCCTGATATAGATATAGACTTTGCAGATAGAAATGATTTGTTAGACAAATTGAAACATAGAATAGCAAAATTAGATAATGGTAAGAAACACAACACTGGAGTTTACTTCACGGAAGTTCCTCATGATCCTGCAACTAATATAAGCACACTGGATTATGATACAGCAGAAAATAGGAAATATTTTAAAATAGACTGTTTGAATGTAAGCATCTACAAAGATATAAAAGATGAACAACATCTAGTTAATCTTATGAACAAAGAACCAGTATGGGAATTACTAGAAGCAAAAGATTTTGTGGATAAGATTTTTCATATAAATGGTCATTCCGAAATATTAAATAAATTAAAACCAAGGAACATTGAACAACTAGCGGCGGTGTTAGCAATAATAAGACCAAGCAAAAGGTATTTGTTAAATGAGTCATGGGATAAAATCATGCAAGAAGTTTGGGTAAAACCAACTGATGACAAATACTTTTTTAAAAAGTCTCACGCAACATCTTACGCAGTCGCGGTAGTTGTTCATATGAATTTAATTTGTGAACAATTAGAACAAAATGAAAAGCAAAGCACGTAGAAGTTTAGCAAAAACATTATCATGGCGTATCTTGGCAACAAGCGATACGTTCCTAATTTCTTGGTTGATAACAGGAACGGTAAGCATGGCTGGAGCCATTGCCGGCATAGAAGTAATAACAAAAATGTTTTTGTATTACGGACACGAAAGAGTTTGGAATAAAATTAAATGGGGCAAAGACAAAACAGATCATCCTACCTATGTTTTCCCATACGAAGATTGGAAAGTTAAAAGAGTTAAAAATTACCTCGATAAAAAAGGTAATAAACGTCTAGCAAAACTTTTATTCGATTAATTACTTAGGCTTACGAACCAACTGCACTGATTTTCTTTTACTGCGTTTCATAGCAAGATTACTTAAACTAGTAACAGGTCCAATTTTTACTGATACATCTTTTGTATTCATCATCATCATATTTTGCTTAAAAGGAGCCATTTCTTGTCTAAGATATATGCCAATTGGTATCATCCTATTAGATTCAAACCACCATGTTTTACACAATTCTATAAATTTTTCTTTGCTTTTAGCATTTGGGATATCAGTGAAAATGAACATACTAGTAATGGCAGTATCTTGATTGTTAATTACGCCAACGTATTCATGCCCACCGTATTCAACTACGGATATAAATGGATAGTTTTTCTCTATGTCGTCTAACAGCATTCTAATACAAATAAATACAATAAAATTATTAAAGATTATGCAACTTGTGCCAAAATATTTATTAAATAACAGTGTAAGCCTGATAGCGAATCTGGCTGGCGAAGTAACGGAGTATAGACCAGTGTACACAAGAAACATTAATGTTGTAAGAGGAATAGATAACACGATTCAGTTTAATGTACTGAATGCTGATCAGAAAGCAGTGTCTATCCTTAACACTTACACGCCTAAATTTAAAGCATACGACGAAAACAACAGATTAGTGGTGGAAAGAGATGGCACTGTAATCGAAACAGCGACTACTAAAAAAGGTCATTTCACAGTGACTATCACTGAAAACGATCTTTTAAATTTACCTGCACAATATCTATCTTACACAGTATTTTTAGAAAATTCAAGCACAAATGCAAAAACTATATTGAGTTCAGGTACAAACTTTAACAATAGAGGCACAATCCAAATACAAGCAGAAGAATTTCCTGGGCCAATTGATAGTGTTTCTATCAGCACATTTACAGAAGACAATCCTTCAAGTGGTATTTTCATATCATCCACAGTTGATGCTCAACCGGCTATAAATGGAAACTCCGCTTTGCACACAGCGGCTTATTATTTGAGTAGTGCTGTTGGTGATATTGTTGTTCAAGGAACACTAGATACCAATGCAGGAACAAGCAACTGGAGTGACATAGATACATTTACAGCCTCGTCAAGTGACAGTTTGGTATACAGAAACTTCAATGGCGTGTTCAGTCATTTAAGATTTAAACACACACTCACATCTGGTAGCATAACCAAAATCCTCGTTCGAAACTAATTGACTTTTTAACCAAAAGGTTATATTATAAACACATGAATATTGTGTTTGATGCATTACAAGTTTACTTGCCTGCAAAACGCAAACAAACTCCTAGTGGATGGTTGGCTTTCAATGCTCCTTGTTGTGAGCATAATGGTACAACTCCTGACACAAGACAAAGAGGCGGTTTGATTGCAAATGCAGATGAAGGTGTAAGTTTCCATTGCTTCAATTGTGGCTTTAAAACAAGTTGGAGGAATGGTCGTAATCTATCTTTTAAAATGAAAAAATTTATGAGATGGTTGAACGTTCCTGATGATACAATCACAAAACTAGCACTACAAGTACTGCAAACAAAAACTGATAGCACAGGTCACAAAACATTCATCACACTTCCGAAATTTGTATCCAAAGAGTTACCACCCAAGTCAAAGCCTATACATGAATGGGCAGACTACAAAGCATTAGAGCCGGGTGGAATAGATAAAGACTTGTTTAAAGTTTTAGAATACATTGCCGCAAGGAAATTGAATCTTAATGATTATGATTTCTATTGGACTCCAGAAGCAGGATACAGAGATAGACTCATTATTCCTTTTTATTACAGAGAGAAAGTAGTAGGATACACAGCAAGAAAAGTTGTGGAGAGTAAGGTAAAATACTTGTCCGAGCAACAGCCAGGGTATGTATTCAACATAGATGAACAAACAGATGACAGAAAATATGTGGTGGCTGTAGAAGGTCCTATTGATGCTATTGCAATAGATGGTGTTGCCTTACTAGGAAGCGAAATCAAAGAACAGCAGACTGCGTTACTAAACAGCCTTGGTAAACACGTGATAGTTGTTCCAGATAGAGATGAAGCAGGACAAAAATTAGTGTATGATGCCATGGAGGCTGGCTGGAGTGTTAGTATGCCTGATTGGAGTCAGGATATTGGAGATGCAAATGACGCCGTGCGTAAATATGGTAGATTGCACACATTGTATTCAATAGTGAAGAATGCTGAGGAATCACAACTAAAAATTAAACTGAGGATGAAGAAATGGTTTACGTAAAGAAGATATTCTCTTTTATTTTTTACCCTATAATCAAACTTATAGATCACATAAAATACAAGAAGAAAATTAAAGAACTACAAAAAAGAGATCCGTTTATATACAAATGATAGTATGGGGAGTAACAGGTAACAATCATGACGCCAGTCTGGCAGTCATGGAATGGAGAGTACACGGCTTAACCGACCACTATCATCTAAATCTTAAATGGGCGGGTATGTCTAAGGACTTTAGCAACATACCTGGCGATCCTACTTTGTGTCCTAAAATGATGGCACACGTAAGAGCAAATCCAAAATGGGCCTACCCTGCAAAAATTTATTTTTATGAAAAACCTTTCAAAAAAACTTTGCGACAATTAAAATCAGGGCAAGGATGGAAATGGAAAGAAAATAATATTAAAAAGTTTTTGGCTAAATCGGGAGTGCATAACATTCCAATAGAATATGTGGACCATCATCACAGTCATGCGGCATATGGTTATTATAGTTCACCGTTTAAAGATGCCGCAGTCGTTGTGCTAGATAGCATTGGAGAGTTTGAAACATTTACAATATGGCACGGACACAATAACAGTCTTAAAAAAGTTTATTCACAAGGATATCCACACAGCATCGGATTATTTTATTCAGCAATGACACAAAGAGTCGGACTTCAAGCAAATGCAGAGGAACATAAATTTGAACAACTTGCTAAAAAAGGTTATTGGAGAAAAAATTATAGATTGTTTATGGAAGAACTTGTCGATAAAAGATTTCCATTCAAAACACATTTTAATTTCCATAGAGGTTGCAATTGGTGGAGACCTGAATTAAATTCTGAACAAGACAAAGCCGACATAGCCGCAACTACACAACATATTTTTGAGCAGGTATTAATGTGTGCTAGTTCATGGATACAGATGCATATCAAAACATCAAATATTGTTTTGGTAGGTGGCTGTGCTTTGAACAAAACAGCACGTACCAAATTAGAATCTGTTTGGGATGACATATGGGTTCCGAAAAATCCTGGAGACCCTGGTAGTTGTATAGGAGCAGTTGCCGCCAAATACAATAGACACATTGACAATTCAAATGAAATGTGGTATAATAAGGAACATGGCAAAACAGAATAAAGATTATGGTTATGACATCCAGAAGTTGTATCTGGAGATGATGTTAGCAAACGCAGAAACGTTTGTGCGTTGTCAGTCTATATTTGATTTTTCGTTGTTCGATAGAAAACTGCAAGACACAGCACAATTTGTTAATAAGTATGTAACTGAATACAATACTCTTCCGACATATGAGATGGTTAACAAATCTTGTAACGTAGATTTAAAACAAACTGAACAATTGACTGAAGAACATTTCGATTGGCTGTTGAATGACTTTGAAACTTTTGTAAGACATAAAAGTTTAGAAAGAGCAATATTGAAATCGGCAGATATGCTTGAAAAAGGTGAATATGGTCCAGTTGAAGACTTGGTCAAGAAGGCAGTACAGATAGGATTACACAAAGACTTAGGCACAGATTATTTTGATGATCCTAAACAAAGATTAATGGGACTTAAAAATCAGAATGGTCAGGTAAGCACTGGTTGGACAACATTGGATAAAAGATTGTTTGGTGGATTCAACAAAGGTGAACTTAATATATTTGCTGGTGGTTCTGGTGCAGGTAAATCTTTGTTCTTGGCTAACATGGGTTGTAATTGGGTGCTTAATGGAATGAACGTTGCGTATATCACTTTTGAATTGAGTGAGCCGTTAGTGAGTATGAGGATTGATTCTATGTTGACTGACATTCCTACGAAAGAAATTTTTAAAGACTTAGATGGTGTTGAGATGAAAGTTAAATTGCTTGGTAAAAAAGCAGGTAAGTTTCAAATAAAATATATGCCAAGTGGTAAAACAGCAAATGACTTGAGAAGTTATATCAAAGAATATGAAATCAAAACAGGCACAAAATTAGATGTCATACTTGTTGATTATTTAGATTTAATGATGCCTATCAATAAAAAAGTAAGTCCAAGTGATTTATTTGTTAAGGATAAATTTGTATCTGAAGAATTAAGAAACTTGGCTATGGAGTTAAATGTTATATTTGTCACAGCATCACAGTTGAACAGAGGTGCAGTTGAAGAAATAGAATTTGATCATTCGCACATAGCAGGCGGTTTGAGTAAGATACAAACTGCTGACAACGTGTTTGGTATATTCACAAGTAGAGCAATGAGAGAACGTGGCAGATATCAGATACAACTTATGAAGACTAGAAGTTCAAGTGGTGTAGGCATGAAGATTGATTTAGAGTTTGACGTAGACAGTTTAAGAATAAGAGACCTTGCAGAAGATTCTGAATATCAAGAATTTGATAAACGTAAAAGCACAATATACAATTCACTCAAGAAGACTTCAACAGTCACAGATGACACAGACCCTAAGGCACTTACTCCCCCAGATCCAACAAAAGGTGACACAGTAGGCAGAATAAAAACTGATACAGATGGAACTAAATTGAGAGAATTTTTAAAGGATCTTGGAGAAGATGGATAAAGACTACAATAGAATTATACTTCCAAAAAGTTTAGACAAAGGCACTTCATACAGAACTGCTGTATGGGTTGCCAATTCAATATTCACAAGAACGGGCATACCTGTAGTTTATGGACACACTGATGAGCAAAAAGAATTTAATGAAGGTGATTTGGTGATACTTGGTGGAGTTGGTGGACATGATACCGGAGCAAGACTGCATCAAATTCTTAATGAACGTAAAATAGATTATTTCAATGTTGAAAAAGGTTATTGTAATTGGTGGAAACCTAAATTTTGGAGACTTACATTTAACGAAAATCAAGTAACTGAAATAAAAGGACAATGGGATAATAAAAGATTCACAGCATTTAATATGCCTATGCGTCCTATGAAGAAAGATGGAGAACAAGTTTATATTGTTGCCCCAAGCCAGAATGGATTTGACATATATGATTTGCCTATAAAAGTTGATGATTGGATTGAACAAACAGTTACCGAAGTAAAAAAATATACAGATAGACCTATTAAGATTAGAAGAAAGGTCCCTAAAAAAGCAAGAGGATCCAGAGGTTTTTGTGACACATTAGATAATATCTATTGTGTGATAAGTCTTCATACCATGGCAGTAACTGAAGTGCTGAGAGAAGGTATACCTGTAATTTCAATGCACCCGGGTGTGCTTAAAAATTATAGTGCTAACAAGATATCACAAATAAACAATTTGTATTACCCTAGTGATACAGAACGTGGAAAACTATTCAACTGTCTAACAAATATACAATTTACTAATCAAGAACTTGTTGATGGAGAAGCACTAGAAACAATGTGCGATTACTACGGCATCAAAATTTTACCAAAATAGTCAATCACAACTTTTAGAAATCATAAATATTGTTTTAGGCAGAGAGGCAAACAATGAATGATTTAGAAAATATACAAAGGCTCACTGAACGTTTTAAAAGGCAAATGCCCGACGGTGAAGTGTACCAACGAAGACTCGCAGAAGAATTTGAATTAATACTAAAACAAAGATTCACAGAATACTTCTTTAAAATTTGCGATATCATAGATTTAACACAAGACGTAAAACACATGACAAGAGGATCAGCAGGATCATCTCTTGTGTGTTACTTGTTAGGAATAACAGATGTTGACCCAGTCAAATGGAACATACCTGTTGCACGTTTCTTAAACCCATTACGTGATGACTTACCAGATGTAGATATAGACTTTGAACATTGGCGACAAAAAGATATCATGGAACGTATTTTTAAGAAGTGGCCAGGCAAGACCGCACGTATTTCAAATTATGTAACTTACCAACCCAAGTCGGCAAGACGCGAAGCGGCTAAACGATTAGGAGTAAAAGGAAATCTACCACGCAATTTTAAGTACGAAGATTATGACATAGATCCTAAAGAAGCAAAACGTATTGAACAAAAATTGTTAGGAAAGAAAAGATGTATATCCAAACACTGTGGTGGAGTAATCATGTTCGACAGACAACTTCCTAAAAGTTTAATCAGCGAAGACAACCAAATACTTTTAGACAAATATGAAGTAGAAGACCTGGAACATTTAAAAGTTGATATACTTGCAAACAGAGGTTTAAGTCAATTATTAGAAATAGATCCTGATAAAAATTTAACAGACTATCCAGAACAAGACGAAGCAACAGCAAAACTTTTAAGCAGAGGTGATGTGCTAGGAGTAACACAAGGAGAGTCTCCGGCAATGCGTAGATTGTTTAGAGCGATACAACCTAAAAGTGTATATGACTGTGTCTTCGCAACAGCCATGATTAGACCTGTGGCACTTACAGGAAGGCAAAAAGCATCAATGTTTAACGACTGGACTAAAGACGGTGTACAAGATAGTATTGTGTTCGAAGATGATGCTATTGAAATTATTTCAGATATAATTGGAATCGATATGTATGAAGCAGATATGTATCGTAGAGCATTTGCAAAAAAGAAAGACGAAAAGATTTTAGAGTTTGTTGAAAGATTAGGAAATCATCCTAAGAAACAAGAAGCAATCGATACACTAATGACACTTTCAGGATTTGGATTATGTAGGGCACACGCAGTAAATCTTGGAAGATTAATTTGGGCCTTAGCATATCAGAAAGCACACAATCCTAAAAAGTTTTGGGAGGCTTGTTTAAAACACTGCGAAGGTTCATATAGACGTTGGGTGTACAACACAGAAGCACAAAGAGTAGGAGTGGACAGCGAATATGGTTGGTGGAAAAGAGGATTCATTCCTAAATGTAAGGTTGCGACACAATATTTAGATTATGTAGAATTTGCAGGAGTTGTTGCTAATGGTAGAGTTTTTAGAGGCAACAATGGAAAATATATCACATTTGTAACACTGGGCATAGGTCCAGGTGAGTACATAGACATCACAGTTAAGAAGCCATTCGGCTATAGAGATGGTGATATAATATCAGGCAGAGGCAAAGTAAGACATCACAACAATTCCGATTATGTCGAATGCACAGATGTCAAACTGCATTCATTCGAGCAGTGGTTGAAGAAGTAGGACCCGCAGGCGGAAAGCCAAATTTCCGCGAAGCGGTACGCAATTTTTAAACCGCGAAGCGGACAGCAAAGCGATTCGGTAAGCAGGTTTTTTATATGATTTTTCTTTTGACGCCTGCACGTTTGACGTCTAGTGTGCTACAATGTATACCACCGTCCCAAAACAAATAATGGCGCTGTTCCACTACGTGGCAGTCTATATGCAAGGACTTCAGTTTTGCAAACAGTTTGGGTATGTGTCTAGCAAACACAATGTTATTTCTGTCTATGATCAACACGTTCAGATCAAAACAAACTTCCTGGCTGTAACCTCTCCAGTTCTCTAGATACTTGTCCAACCAAGCAACGTCCATCTTGTTTTGTGCTTCTGCATAATCCTGCACGTATCTATCCATCTTCAGTTCCGGCAGACAGTCACTGACATCTATCAACTTCTTGTTGTGCAAACACTGTGGCACCCAATCCATGCCTGCGTGTATCACAGTGTCATCATCTATCATTATGAATCCATGGTCTATGTGTCCAAATCCGTTGAAGCGTGTGCCTGTGTTTGGATAGAAAGCGAACTCCGGTAGTTCACGTTTGCACCATTCCAATCCTGTCTTGCTACCGGGACCTTCGTGATTAACAATGAATGCATCTCCCGCCTTGTACATTGTGGCTGTGTGCCACAGCACCCTGTCGTGCAGTGTGTCCTTGTATGTCCTGTCGTTCACAAACCAATCGTCCTTTGTGTTTAGATTTATCAGCATGGGTGCTGGTTGACTGATCCATCTATATCCCTGCTGAAATAACTTCTCAAATATAGGATAGTAACTGATTGCATCGAAGTATCTGTCCGTGTAACTGGTGTAAGTCTGTATGATATTTTTGCCCATCACCATCAATGCATCTCTAGGCACAACGGGAGCGATAGGCAGTTGCACATCGAACTGTGGCATCTTCACACTGTCGTAGTTGTGTATGTGTGGACGCATCACTTCTATGTTGCCCTGCTTGAGGAAGTCCGATAGTCTGTCGAGATCCTGCTTGGTCTCTTCCAGTATCTTGTTGAACTGTGAGGTGTTGCCCTTGTGCAACAGGTGATCCACATCGCCAGGAGCGTATGTGTCTCCCACTATGACCGACTGCAATGGATCGTATTCTGTGTATATCATAACACGTACTCCTTCGCAATGAAAATCTGTATGCTGTGTCTCATCACATCTGGATTGGTTATCTGTGTGACTGCGTGTGGATAATCGTTTGGATTTATTATCAATCTGTTCTGTATGGGTTCAACGAACTCTCCCCTGTCGCTGTCCCAAGATTGTTTCCATGCAAACAATCCTCCGTCGTTGTATTTCCAATCCTCGTTCATGAAGAACGATATGCCCACATAATCTATCTCGTCGCTGTGCCAGTCGCTCAATCTGTCACAATGGAAGTGACTCCAGTATGGTGCTTTCATTCTGTGATAGGTCATCTCGTACTTGGGATCCAACCAATTGATCCTGCACACATCTTGATTAACAAGTTCGGCCATGAACAGTTGCTTGGCTTCTCCCTCTATGGCAAATCTGTCACAGTTCTGCAGACCTTGATGATCCTGCTCATCCCTAGGACATTCCAAAGGAGTGTCAAGTTTCTGTAGATGATTCCACAGTTCACTGTAGGTATCCGCCGGTAAAAAGTTATCAAGTATTCTCATCTATCTCCTTGCACCTCGTCATGTATCCTGCCTGTTGCACATAAATCGTCTGGCTCCAGTTGTGCTGTTCCGCCATGCATTGTTGTTTGTTTATGTAATATTCTCTGTCCACTTCTATCCAGCCACCACCTGGACCAGCGACGAAAAAATATATTATCAGCATCCATTTCATTTCAGTTGCTCCTTCAACACAGTGAAATATTCTTCTGTGGCATTGATAGGTATGATAAAGAATCTATGATCGTCACCACGCTGTATATCGAAGTGTGTGCCGAACTCGCCCAGTATTTTAAATCCTGCTTCTGTCATTATGGTCCTTGCAGTCATTGTGATCTTGTTGTGCAATTCAAATGGTCTCTCGTCGTTCAATATTTCTAGATATTTGATGCAACTTAATATACCCGCCTGGCTAAAATTGTATGTGAATCCATGTTCCCAATTGAAATTATCAGGAAGCACCTCCGCAATCTTTGGTCCATACATGGTAGCACTCAAAGGAAAAAATCCTGCTGTGATGGCTTTGCCCATTGTGAATATATCGGGCATGACAGGCAAATTGCGCCAACCGACGAACGTACCTGTCTTGCCTCCCCCTATAAAGATGTCATCTAAGATTAACACAACACCACCGTGTTGTATTTGAGTAATCTTGTCCCAAAAGTCTTGGGAGTTAGGTCGTAACTGTTGTCCGTACGAACAAGTTTCAACCATGATGCACATCACTTCGTCCCAGTTGACACTGGAAGGATCGAAGTCTCGTTTTAATCGGATCACTTCATTGTAAGGTTTCATTGTGTACAAAGGATCCTCAAACAAACTGTCACCCATGTTGTAGTTCAAGAATGTACTGCCGTGATAACTGTTTTCAAAACAAACAATCTTGGTTCTCTTGGTTTGTCCAACTATCTTCTGATAGGCAGATGCCAGTTTGATTGCTCCTTCATTGGCATCACTACCACTGAGAGCAAAAATATTTTTATACCCAGTCATGCTGTGTAAGGTGTCGCTTAATTTGTATGTGGCGTTGTTAAGATAGAGATCTTCATTTTTTACAATGCTTTCTGCTATCTCTGGCTTGACTCTTATATTATTAAAAACATAATCCAATATGTCGTCTCTCCTAAATCCTAAAACAAAACAGCCATAGTGCAACAACGGATCTATAATTTTCTTTCCGTCTTTGATGTATCCATACTGCCAATGTGGTTTAGCGACATTGGTCAGTTGTTGTATACCTGGTATTAGTCCTTTTAAATGTTTCATACAAAAATTAATTCTATAGTATCATATGTGATTGCAGGATCATCTTTGAATACTTTCTTGCTCTCCAATTTAATATTGATCACGTCCTTGACATCAACTGGCAAACTAAATTTCAAAGTTTTTGTTTCTCCCATATGGAAATCCTTGCCAAATTTTTGTTCGTGTTCATTTACCGTTAGGGTCACACAATAATCGTCACTTAAATTTTGTGTGCCTTCAACAAAATTTTTTCTGTGTATTTTTGCGTGTATCATATCAACTATAGGATCAATCACAAATTCAACAGTGCTTTGTTCTTTAATATCACCTATCGTTATATCATAATCCAAACTGACAGTGCTTGGAACTTCTTCCATAATATCAAGTACACAATGTTTGTTGATGGGCAAATTTTCTTCTGCATCATCTATTTTGTCAAACAATACATCGTCATTGAATTTGACAGTAATATTGTTTTTGTATTTGTGCAACGCTTTAGAAAAATATCTTTTATCTTCTTCCTTTGGACAATGTACAGCAAAAACTTTACGCATCGATTGACTCCGAAAATATATTCATAGCATCAGCAAAAGTGCAATGTTTGCCGTCTTTGTGCAACAATGTAAAACTTAAGGTCCATCTACTTTTGTTAGGATCAGGATTGAATGTATCATGCAGTTGTCCTACATTTAATATACTTGGTTTGTTGATTACTGCCTCATATACTAATTCAACATCCTTCCTATCAGCACTATAACACTTGTAACAATCTATGTCAGGCACAATGCCTGCTTCCTCAAAACTTTTATTGACATCGGTTTGATCATGATTAATTTCTATGTATTTGGATTCGTCCTTTACTTGCCACCATCTTGTGGTGCTGTCTTCAGGACCCCAAGTAAAATTTAATTTGCACACGTCATTTACGTTTGGTTTGATTGGCGTATCGTTGTGGATAGGTATGCTTCCTTGTGTTTTGGTAAAGAAACCTTCTATGATGTTACTAATTTTTAAATTGTGTTTGTCCAGCCATTCCAAAAAATTATTTTGTACTTTGTCTTTTGGAAAATAAGAAATAAAATCGTTCTCCAAATCTTTTTCGAATTCGATAGGTTTGGAATATTCGAAAGGCAACTTTAAATATCTGTGGTATATGTTTTTATTCATAGGGGTAAAAATATTTATGGATTGGTCCTTTTGGATTGACTGAAAAAGGCACATTTATGGCACTGGTAGGCACATATACTTTTTGCTGTGATAGGCCCGTATAACGACGTCTTTGACGCCTTAAAAGGCTGTTAAAATGGTGTTCTAGGTATCACTATTAAGGTTTGATTTATTACGTATCACTAACTATGATTATATGGAATCACAGAAACCTTTGCCGAAAAATTTAGAAGTTAACCTTGACCAATTTATTGGAACTTTCAAAAATGCCTTTGAACCAGAATACTGTCAAAGAGCAATAAAATATTTTGAAAGAATGGATGAAATGGGTTTTGGTTATTCTAGGGTCCAGTTAGAAAATGCACCATCACATCTCAAAGACACTATTTCTTACAACACATCAAGAGGTGTTGCTAACGGTGTTGCGGAACAACAAATTACAGGCGTGCCAGACATACAAGATTATTTTTTAGAAAGAGCGTGGAGTTGCTTTAATATTTACGCAGAAAAATTTTCAAGTCTTAAAACACAAAACCCTTTGGGTATGTTTGAATTAAAAATACAAAAGACTGAAGTAGGTGGCGGTTATCACGTATGGCATTGGGAACAAGAAGGAAAATCTAATTGTAACAGAATATTAAACGTACAATTATTTTTGAACACCGTTGAAGATGGCGGCTCAACAGAATTTTTATACATGAACAGATTAGTTCCAGCAGTCGAAGGAACACTCCTAATATATCCGGGCAATTACACCCATCTGCACAGAGGTAACCCTCCGCGTAGTGGGTGTAAGTACTTGATTAATAGTTGGTTAGAATACTAACCTATTATTGATGATTTTCAAATCTTTTCACTTGTCTCTCAACAAATAATTCTAATTTGTTGTACAGTCTCATGAAAAATGCTTGAACATATAGTACCGCGAATGCGATCTTTTGTTTGATTGTGTTCATTGCCTATTCTCCCTTTTTAGTTGTTTAATGTGCCTTAATACAATGATATTTACACTTGCTTTGTCAAAACTTATGTGCTGTTATTGTAATTCTAATTGTACAACGGTATTATGTACAACTTTTTTCCATTCTGCTATTGGTCCAATTTCCTGAATATGTTTTGCGTTTTTTCCGTTATGATAACTGCAACGTATTTGTAGTAAACCTTTTTCAGGTCTGGCATCAGCAGTAACTCCTATCGCTGTGTGACAATCTCCACCAACAAGTTCTAAAAGATATTTTTCTGCCTGATATTCAAACGTGGGCCATTCTAATATTTCTGGTGCCCATATGTTTTTCATTTTAGTATCGTCTGACCTTACTTGTACAACAACTTTGCCTTGTCCTGCCGCTGGTAATAATTCTTCTTCAGGTATAACAGTGTGTTGTGGATTTAATTTTAATCTGTCCAATGCACACTTTGCCATTATGATTGCATCTACTTCTTTGCCAACAAGTTTTAATCTTGTTTCAATATTTCCCCTTATAGGAACAAAACGCAAATCTTTTCTTTGATCCTGTAACATATCTGCTCTCCTTGGAGAACTTGTACCTATCCTTTGTCCTGACGGAATAGAATCAAAATTTTCAAAAGGTCCTACAAGTGCGTCACGTCTATCTCCAACTTCCCAAACAACTCCAAGAACTTCCGTACCTTCGGTACGCTCGGTAGCCATATCTTTGGCACTATGCACACAACAATCTACTTCCTGTTTTATTAAACTTTCTTCAAGTGCAGAACAAAAAACGTGTTTGCCTCCCATCTCATTAATAGGAGTCTTCTGATCAATATCACCTTGACTTTTAATTGTGATTAGTTCGTACGGTTGTACTAAATTTGATGTGGCGCCATCTGCCTGTCTAGTGGCTAGAGGCGATCCCCTTGTGCCAACTTTAATCATTGTAATTACGCTCTGGACCAAGAAATCGGTTTGCCTTGCTCGTCAACAACTAGATCGCCAGTGTCCTTGTATTGTGCAACCATTAAACCTTTTCCGCCTTTAGGTCCAATGTATCTGCATGGTTTGATTTCTCTGTCTTTGTGATATCTGGCGCTGTGGGCAGTGACTACACCTCTTGCCTTTGGAGCACCCATTTCTATCTACCTTGTCCTTTGTAAAACTTCAGACTTCTTTTCTTTGACTTGTTCATCGAACTCATTTTGCATTTGTTCTTCTTGTTAGCCTGACTAGTTTTCTTAGGCATTGGAATATGTGCAACATAACTTTTTGCTAACTTTGCCATACTACTTTCCTATCTTCTTGCTTCTACCCATTGGTAGTTTTTGGACTGTGTAGAACTCCTCGCCACGTTTTGTTGTCCATTCTACTTCAACTTGTTTGGCTTTTGTTCCACCTTGATAACTTTTCACTGCTCTCTTGTAACTTGTAGCAGTAACTTCTTTCACTTGCTCTTCCTCTGGAGCAGTTGTGTCTGTAAATTTAAATATTCTTTCCTTGGCCATATATTCTCCTAGTTGTGTGTATTTATTAAATACGCACTTTATTTCATGGTTGACTTTGGCTTTATATTGTGTTAAAGTGAGTTATGTTTTACAGATTAAAATTTATATTGAATGATATGTTTATCAGTCCTATCAAGATGTACCCTAAACAATTAGGAGTTGGGGTTGCATTTGCAGTACTAATGTACATTTGGAAAGCAGACTTCACTGTAAGTTTGATATCATTTACATTGGGTTTCATGATATCCATGCTGGTAACAATCAGCAATGACAGTTACGAGCGACAAGTACAATCCACTCTGCAGAAACTCAAGGACAAAGAATAAACACCTAGCAGATAATGACTTCGGATTTTGCTTTAAATAATTCTATGATAAGCAAAGAAGAATATTTGGACAAGAAAGCATACTACGATTACCAACGCAAAGTCGAATGGAATCGTGAGAAATGCATGAAGATTTGTGAGGACTTGAAGGTCCTCGGTGATGACGAAGTGATTGATTCTAGTACAATATTCGACATCATGTGGCACAAAATTCCTACGGAGGAGTTCGAGGATCCACCAAAAGATTGGGTACCCAAAGATTCTAAATGGCGTATCGAAGGTGAAACATACACCGAATAATCACGTAATAGAATATTGCATAACTGATATGCTAAATACACATACGTTCATCCCACAGGGACGGAAGTAGCGAAAGCGAAGGAACGCACTTAACTTTAAAAGGGAGAGTGTTATGGAAAATCGCATAACGTACCAATTGCTACAAGTACGAAAGCAGAGACAATTAGAAAAAAGAGAAAAGGCTTTAAAAAGCAATGTTGTATCTGTTGAGGCTTACGCAAACGGAACTACAGGCTACTTGATCAAGCAAGGTGCCAACAAAGGCAAAGTACGCGGACATTTAACAGTCAAGGCTAAGAACGTTTAGTTCTCCGGCTAAAAAGGAAACTTCTACTGGGTTTGCTGTATCTGAATTCTAGTTCATTCCAGTGCCGCTCTCCCAGTATTTCCTTCTCAAAACTCCTACACGCACGATGATCCCATTTCTCAATGGCAATCTTAATCTGATAACGTTGTCTGGGTTTTTTGAGAGCGTCTTCCATGAACTTGACAAGTTCTACTACCTGAAAGGCATCACCGCCGTCTAAGGTCCAACGGACAGTTTTTTTAGTTTTACGGGTGGTTCGCATACTAAAAGTATATTTATCCAACCGATAAATATTGCTATGCGTTACAGAGACTTCAAATATATTGCACTGACTGAATCTAGAATGGAGGACTATCACTTCACTAGTAAAAATAAAAAGTACGTTCAACAACGTTCAGAAATGGGTGCTTTTGTCAAATCAGGAAAATTAAAAGTACAAAGACCAAAAGATCCAAAAGAGGGTGCAATTTTATCAATAAAAAATCCAACTTTAGTTTTTAAACAACTTCAAAACATAACAAAACAACTTCAAGCAGGAAAAAGTCTTAGAAGTTTAAAAGTAGATTTAGGTGACGGTACGCAGATCCAAGCAAATCATTTACACAAAAACCAAACAGATTTAATGATAGTAGATAACGTTGGCACAGTTCTAGAAGGACTTACAGGAATAGCAGTAGCCACTTTGTTGGCAAAACAAGGAGACGTCACAAAGGATAATATGAAAATGATAGCCACCGAATTACTAAAGTCTGAAGGCTCGGCTATATTGACCGAACGTGGATTAAGAAAAGATAAAATTAAATATGCATTCTCGGGTTCAAGAGCATCTGATAGATTTATTCTTGATGATCTTATTGCATATGGTTTTGATATAACAGATAAAAAAGTTCAAAACAAACTGAATCAAAAATATCAATTCAGTAAAGATGCAATACAAAAATTGATCAATCAATGTGATATAGTTGTAAAATATGCAAATACAGGAAGGACCCCTTACACAGTCTTAAGAAAATTTGAACAAAGAGAATTTGAAGACAAAGTTGTACAAACACTTACAGTAATGTCAGATGGTGGTGATTCAAAAAAACAAAGTGTTACTAAAGTTGACTTGGAAATTCAAACCGAAGATCCACAGAAAGGCACTACTAGGGAAAAACTTACATCTATTAAATCAGGATCGGGTTCACATCAAGGTGGTCAAGTATCAGGAAAAACTTACAGAGTATTGAATAGATTCTGGGTTTCAAGTTTATATTTTAAACTGCCACCTGTTTTCAAGAAAGGTTTCGATCAAAAGACAAACAGAGACATTTTGGACAAAGGTATTAAACCAACTTACCATTTTGCCCAGCAACAAGCAAAGAAAATGTTAGCACAAGATGTTGAATCAAACGAACGACAATTTTTAAGAAATATGCAATTAGGTTTGAAATATCATTTACAAATGGACGATCCAGACAAACAGGCAGGAAGTGATAATGTAACTGTTTTTATAGCCAACCCAGAAGGAAGCAAACAAGAATTTAATGAGTTGCAATTCAATGATCAAAACTTTCTTGAAACTTTAAAGTTCTTTGATTTAGAAGTTTCCGATGTAAATGAAAATGCAAACGATGTTAATTTTCAAATTACTGCAAAATTATCGCCTAAAGTAAAAGATATAAAACAAATACCATCATATGTACAGAGCATGATGAAGAAAGGTAAGGTTCCTGGCAAATACCTAGCCATGTATAGAAGCAAAATCGAAAGTGGCGGAAGTTTAAGAAACACTGTGTGGATAGGACAGCAGGCAGAAGTTTTAGCCAATGTAAACAATGCCGTGGCTAATATAGATACTGCAAAACCTATGGCACAGCCAACACCAGCACCAGCACCTACTCCAACACCTCCGCCACCACAGAATAAACCACCCGTACAACCTACACCGGCAGTTTAATAAATATAGTATATGGCAACAATCAAGTGTAAAGGTTTAACGGGTGTACAATTTGATCTAACGGTCACAATGGGTTCAACCACTATGAATGGTTTGACTGCATTGGCTCAGGCTGTGGAAGGTCAAGAGATTGTCACTGCCATGTATGCAGAAATTCACGCAACAAAAGATCCTTCAATAAATCAAACAAACGACGGTGCTAAAACACTTACAGCGGCAGGTTTGGTTGACGGTGATTCCGTTCATTGTATTCCGAGATACTCAGGTTCAAACGGTTTCAAAAGACAAAGACAAGAAGAAAAATTAAGAAT
>ENA-OSEY01001062-OSEY01001062.1-marine-metagenome-genome-assembly--contig:-NODE-1062-length-19454-cov-3.055839_pt1 | contig 19454 bp, 23 predicted proteins | sample MGYA00248465_ERZ534230 | MGnify/ENA primary metagenome ERZ534230 (study PRJEB26409, sample SAMN06344110) | marine metagenome | isolation source: Sea water from surface | place: Atlantic Ocean:Southern...
TATCAGAAAAATCAGCCTTTGAAGCAAAAACCAACTTTGAAAAAAGAGGGGGAACAGCAATATGTGCACCTGCCACAGATGTTTTGAAAGAATATGGTAAGAATAAGTTCAAGGGCGCAATCTTAAGGTCATATCTAGAGCATGAGCATAACCCATTTAAAGTTCTTGATGAACTTAGGGAAACATTAACTAATGATGGAAGTATAATAATAAAGGTTCCAAATTATGCTTCAGTCAATAGAAGTGTAAGAGGAAAAAATTGGTGTGGCTATAGATTTCCTGATCATGTTAATCAATTTACACCATTTACATTGACAAAAATGGTAAAAAAAACTGGATATAAAATTATAAAGTTTAATTATATAGATAAACAGCTTACAAGTGATAATATGTGGATGGTAGCCCAACCAATTTGAATTGAAAGAAAATGAAGAAAAGAAAATTTGATCATAGTAAATTACCCAGTAGACATGTAAGACTAGGTTCTCAAAAAGCCCCTCATCGCTCATACTATTATGCTATGGGATTAGACGAGGATGATATTGATAAGCCTTTTATAGGAGTTGCAACCTGTTGGAATGAGTCAGCGCCTTGCAATATTTCGCTTATGAGGCAATCTAAGAGTGTTAAAAAGGGCATTATAAAGGAAGGTGGAACTCCTAGAGAGTTTACAACTATAACGGTAACAGATGGCATTGCAATGGGACATCAAGGTATGAAATCCTCATTAGTAAGCAGAGAGATCATTTCTGACTCAATTGAAGTATCAATGCGAGGACATTGTTATGACGCACTTGTTGGTGTTGCAGGTTGTGATAAATCCCTTCCAGGTATGATGATGGCAATGCTAAGATTAAATGTTCCAAGTGTATTTATTTATGGTGGTTCTATTTTACCAGGAAAATATAAAGGCAAAGATGTTACTGTTGTTGATGTTTTTGAGGCCGTAGGAGAATTTTCAGCAGGTAAAATTAGCGAAGAAGACTTACATGAGCTGGAATGTGTTGCCTGCCCAAGTGCAGGTTCGTGTGGAGGTCAATTTACCGCAAATACTATGGCATGTGTTTCCGAAGCAATTGGGTTGGCTTTACCATATTCTGCTGGTCCTCCTGCTCCTGATGAACGCAGAGATTTATATGCTTTTGACTCTGGAAAAGCTATAATGGATTTACTTGAACAAAATATTCGTCCAAGAGATATTGTTACTAAACAATCATTTATAAACGCTGCCGTAGTTGTAGCAGCAACAGGAGGCTCTACGAATGGTGCTCTTCATTTACCTGCAATGGCAAATGAAGTTGGTATTGATTTTGATTTATTCGATGTAGCTGATATTTTTAAGTCCACTCCATACATTGCCGATTTAAAGCCAGGAGGAAATTATGTAGCTAAAGATATGCATGATGCTGGTGGGGTACCAATGTTATTAAAAACACTGCTAGATGAGGGTTTCATTGATGGTAATTGTTTGACGGTTACCGGTAAAACCATTTCAGAAAATATTGAAAACGTTATTTTTGATAAAAACCAAAAAGTAATTTATCCAGCTAGTAATCCAATTACAAAAACAGGAGGCGTTGTGGGTTTGAAAGGAAATTTCGCACCTGACGGGGCAATTGTAAAAGTTGCCGGAATGGATAATCTAGTATTTAAGGGTCCTGCTAGATGTTTTGATTGTGAAGAGGATGCCTTCCAAGCTGTTGAGAACAAAAATTATAATGATGGAGATGTTATCATAATTCGTTATGAAGGTCCTAAGGGCGGACCTGGTATGCGTGAAATGCTATCAACCACTGCCGCTCTATACGGCCAAGGTAAAGGGGATAAGGTTGCTTTAGTGACTGACGGTAGGTTTTCTGGAGGGACAAGAGGTTTTTGTATTGGACATGTAGGACCAGAGGCAGCTGAAGGCGGCCCAATAGCATTAGTTATGGATGGAGATATTATCTCAATTGATGCGAATAATGGTTCTATTGATGTTGATTTATCTAAGGAAGAGTTAGTAAATAGAAGAAAACAATGGACTAGACCCAAAACAGATTATAATTCAGGAACATTATGGAAATATTCAAAGCAAGTAGGTCCTGCTAGATATGGTGCAGTCACTCATCCTGGAGCAAAAGATGAAACACATTGCTTTGCAGATATATAGCTATAAATCAACCTCCATTATAATGGGAACATGATCTGATGGTTTATTTTTATCTCTCTCATTTTTGTCAATAAATATATTATTAACCCTGTCAATTAAAAGGGGTGAGGTTAACATATGATCAATTCTAATTCCTTGATTTTTTTGCCATGCTCCTCGTTGATAATCCCAAAAAGTAAAATCCCTTGTATTTGGATATAATGATCTATAAGTATCCGTCAGACCTAAATCGATAATTTTTCTGAATTCTTTCCTTGTTTGAATTGTAAAAAGAGCATCATTAATCCACTTCTCTGCATCATAAGCATCGAGATGCTCTGGAATTACATTGAAATCACCAAGAAGTACAAACAGTTCATCTCTAATATTTAGAGATTTGATATGATTGCGAAGTGCTTTTATCCATTCGATTTTGTAATCAAATTTTTCACCAGGATAAGGGTTACCATTCGGTAGATAAATGTTAATTATTCTTAGAACTTGTGAATTTACAGAATGTATCGTTTCAATGTACCTTGCCTGATCATCTTCATACATTGGGATCTTTTCAATACTATCTTCAATTAAATATTTTGATAAAGTAGCTACACCATTATAACTTTTCTGACCATTAATAATTAAATTATACCCTAAATCCTCAAATACTTCTCTGGGAAAACTCTCAGTTATCACTTTTATTTCTTGAAGGCATAAAATGTCAGGGTTTTCTTTCTTAATCCAATCAAGGATATTTACAATTCGTGTCCTAACAGAATTAACATTCCAAGTAGCAATTTTCATTATACTGAAAAGGATGTACCACACCCACATGAAGATGTAGCATTTGGATTATTTATTTTAAATGACTTTCCAATGAGTTCGTCAGCGAATTCTAATGAAGATCCATCTAAATATGGTATAAAAGTTCTATTAATCAGAACTTTAATATTATTTTTTGTTAACACTATATCATCTACATTTATCTTATTGTCTAAATCAATTTTATAAGAAAAACCAGCACAACCCCCTCCAAGAATTTCAATTCTTAAAAACTTATTTTGACTTTCGCTTTTAACAATTTTTTCGATTTGTGCAGCAGCGCTATCAAGAATTTCAAAGTTAATTTCGTTATTCATTAATTTCCAGGTATATTTCCCGCTCCTAATCTTCCTAAATTTCCAAATAATTGTTGTAGTATTGTCAATTCTCTTCCTCTAGTTGGTGTGGACTCTGTGTTAAAAGCAATTATATTTCCATCTTGAAGACCATATTCTTCAACAAATGAAACTTTGTTATCATTATTAAAACCAACTGTCATTATTCTTCTTTGAGACACGCTGGGCTGATAAAATGCCATTGTTTCTGCTTTACTGTATATATAATACCAAGTTTTAGCATCTATAGTAGATGTTGTTGATGGTGTTCCTAATAATTCTACAACTTGATTTACATTGGTCTTACCTATTTCTATTTGTTCAAATAGTTTATCGTCAAACACATAACCTCTGTTTTCTATGATAGGAGAGCAATGAGTCATTAATATACAAGGAAAAATGATTAAAAATTTTTTAAAAACTAATTTCATAACTTTATTAATTTACATTAAAGTAGATACTATTAGAAATGGTCTTTTATTACAATTATGTCAACAGTACAAAATTAAATGTTTAAAAAAATTAAAAAATTATTTTCTATTAAGAAACGAAACTATAAAGCATATGATTTACCTCACGAAACTCTCTATAAAAAAATACTTATTAAATCTTACAATGATTGGTTTTATAAAGATTTGGAAGTAAAAAATGATATAAACGGGAGATTTGAAATTATTGTTTTACATATTTTTATTATTTTTTATTCATTGAAAGAAAATAGTGAAGTAAATAAAATTTTTAAGCAAAATTTTTTAGAAACTTTTATTGATGAATTAGAATCAACATATAGGGAGCTCGGTATAAGTGATAATACTTTTGGAAAAAAAATGAAAACTGCCGCTAAATCTTTATACGGAAGATTAAATATCTATAACAATACTTTCAAAAATAATTCTAAGTTTGAGGAGGCACTCTTAAGAAATATTTGGCCATTAGATACAGAGTTGACTAATAAAGTTCATAAATTGAGTGAATATGCTTATAAAAAAGTTGATAAGTATAGTGATAAGTCGTTTATCGAGATTATAAAAATATCTGAAGGGGGGTTTTAATTTTTTTAAAACAAAAAATTTGTCAGATAATACAAAAATTTCAATTGATATGATGGGCGGTGATTATGGTCCTGAAGTGACTGTCAAAGGACTTAATTATGCATTTAAAAAATTAGAAAATGTACATGCAAATTTATTTGGTAATGAGAAAAAAATTCGTGATGTCCTAAATAAGTACCCATACCTATCTGATAAGGTATCAATTTTTCATACAGATAATTTTGTTCCAATGGATGCAAAACCTACTGATGCCGTCAGAAGAATTGGTAAGGACTCATCAATGTGGATGAGTATCGAATCATGTAAAAATAGGAAATCAGATGTGGTCTTGTCAGCAGGTAATACTGGCGCATTAATGGCCCTATCTAAATTAATTCTAAAAACTGTTGATGGAATTGAAAGGCCTGCAATTACAGCATTGTGGCCAAATACTGAAGGTGATTCAGTTGTATTAGATTTAGGCGCTAATATTGATGTTTCATCAAATCAATTGGTTCAATTTGGTATAATGGGTTACTCTTATGCTGTTTGTGTATTAAAAAAATCACATCCAAAAATTGCAATACTTAATATTGGGCATGAGGAGTTTAAAGGATCAAATGAACTTCAAGAAGCTTTTGAAAGGTTGAGCGTAATTTTCAAGGATAAATTCATTGGTTTCGTTGAAGGTGATGATTTGTCAAAAGGCACAGCGGATGTGATAATTACTGATGGATTTACAGGGAATGTAGCATTAAAAACTGCAGAAGGAATTGCAAAACTTATTGGTTTTTATTTATCTGATAGTTTAAAATCCAATATTTCTGGTAAATTAGGAATGTTTATTGCCCAAAACTCATTAAAGTCTTTCAAAAAAAAGATTGATCCAAGAGGTAACAATGGCGGTTTCTTTTTAGGTTTAAATGGATTAGTGGTAAAAAGTCATGGTGGAACCGATTTTATTGGATTTGCTAATGCAATTATATTCAGTATTAATCTTGCAAGATCAAATTTGTCAAAAAAAATAAGTGATTTGATTGAGGAAAATATTTAATGGACAATGAAAAGTTTTTTAGATCAAAAATAGTTGGCGTTGGCGGATATTTACCCGAAAAGATACTCACTAATAAACAACTTTCAATGCGTATTGAAACAAGTGACGAATGGATTACAGAAAGAACTGGAATAAAGGAAAGAAGGATAGCTAGCGATAAAGAAACTACATCAACACTTGGTATTGAGGCTGCAAAAAATGCTTTAAAAAATGCAAATATTTCTGCAAAGGATATTGATTTAATTGTCGTGGCAACTGCTACACCTGATAATACTTTTCCTGCAACAGCTACCTTAATCCAATCTGGTTTAGGTATTAAAAAAGGGTATGCATATGATGTTCAAGCTGTTTGCTCTGGGTTTATTTATGGACTTGAACTTGCTGATAATGCAATTAGGCTTGGAAAATCCTCACATGCCCTTGTTATAGGTGCAGAAACATTTAGCAGAATACTTGACTGGAATGATCGATCTACCTGCGTCTTATTTGGTGATGGAGCAGGCGCTGTAGTTCTTAAATCAACAGAACAACTCTCTCCAAACTTTATTTTAAGTAACCACCTTTATTCGGATGGAGACTATAAGGAAATGCTCTATGTTGATGGTGGACCATCTATTTCAGACAATGTTGGTTTCTTAAAAATGGATGGTGGAAGTGTTTTCAAACATGCTGTTAAAAATATTTCTTCAGCTATAACAGATGCACTTGTTAATAATAATATGTCAATTAAAGATGTTGATTGGTTTGTTCCTCATCAAGCTAATTCAAGAATATTAGATGCTGTGTCTAAAAAAATCGGTATAGATAATGATAAAATTATTGTTACTGTAGATAAGCACGCTAATACCTCTGCAGCTTCAATACCTCTTGCTTTATGCGAGGCTGTAAGTATTAATAAAATTAAGAGCGGAGATATAGTTTTACTTGCAGCAATGGGTGGAGGTTTTACCTGGGGATCAAGTATAATAAGGTGGTAGTTAAAGCTTGATTTTTAATAATTAAAATAGTTTTATGAGGTATTAAAATTTGAGGAATTATGTCTAAAACACTCACTCGCGCAGACCTGGCTGAACTTATATATAGTGAAGTTGGAATTTCAAAAACAGAGGCATCTGAAATTGTTGATCAATTTTTCGAAGAGATAATATTAGATTTAATTGATGGTAATTCAGTTAAACTAACATCCTTTGGTACATTTTCTGTCAAACATAAGAAAGAGAGAATAGGGCGTAATCCAAAAACAAAAGAAGAAGCAATTATTGATGCTCGAAGAGTAGTCTCCTTTCGAGCAAGTAAAGAGCTTAAAAGAAGGATAAACAAAACTTTATGAATAAAGGGCCTGATGCTTATAGAACTATTGGTGAAGCTTCAGTGGAGGTTGGAGTTGAGCCGTATGTTATTAGGTTCTGGGAAACAAAATTTTCTCAACTTAGGCCAGTTAAAAGATCTGGTGGGAGAAGATTTTACAGACCATCTGATGTTGATAAACTAAAGCTTATAAAGTCACTTTTATATAAAAATGGCCTTACCATTAAGGGAGCAATTGAACAATTAAAGAAAATTGACATAAATGAATCAATATCTGGAAAATCAATAATAATTGAGTCTGAAAATGGTAAAAACTCTGAAGATATAAGAGATAAAATCATCAAAGAACTCTTAGAAATCAAATCTTCGCTTTAAAAATCGGAGCGTAGCGCAGCTCGGTAGCGCACTTGTCTGGGGGACAAGGGGTCGTGGGTTCAAATCCCGCCGCTCCGACCATTCGCTTCATTAAGTTAAAGACTTTATTTATGTTGAAAAGTAACTCTAAAAAAAACAAAATTTAGTATCTAAATATTTTAAAGGATAAATTGTTTAATCTAAAATGATACCAAATTATAAAAGCTATGTTAAAGGGTAGTGAATAGGCAAACAAAGAGTAATGTTCATTTATTAATGAGACCAAGGATATGTAAAGTGAAAAAGCACCAGCAATGCACATAGATAACTTAATAATTTCTTTTGAAAATTTTCTGATATTCATAACAAATTTCTTATACAAAAAGTGGTTGTAAAACAAATAGCATTGCAGAAAATAGAACTATCATTAATATATTACTTAAAAACGACATTTATACTCCATTTATATATTCCTCTTATAATCAAGAAACATGCCAACTTTTTTAAATTATATTTTTTTTTTTAAAAATAGTTAAATTGAAAAAAAGAAATCGTTTAGTTAAATTAAACTAGTTAGAGGAGCAGTTTATGGATCGTATTAATTCTTTTTTTAATTTTTTGTTTTCACCTTTTTATAATTATTTACATTTACTTTTAAGATTAACCCTAGGAATATCATTCTTTTTACATGGCTATGGTAAACTAGATAGAATTTCAGGATTTTCTGGATATCTAGAATCAAAAGGAATTATTTTTTCAAAACTAATGACTTATCTTGTCACTTGGGGCGAAATGCTTGCTGGTATAGGCATAATTATTTCTGGATTAATACTTACAAAATTTCCTTCATTATCAAATTTTTTAACAAGATTATCTGCTGTGAGTATATTAATAATTATGATCAGTGCCTTGATTATTGCTCATTCTGACTGGAATATATTTATAGGTGAAAGAGGAAAAGTATTATTTGCGAGCGAACAATTATTTCTTTTAACCTTAGGTCTGTATTTCTTTTTTAGGGGGAATAATTAATGCCTAAAATAAGTATTAGTGAAAAAGAAGTTTTATCTTTTTTAAATTCGTGGACAAATGGTGTTATTGCTATAGGTAAAGAATTTATTAATGAGAATGATTATAAAAATTGTGCAAGAGACTTTATTCTAAAACATTATAATTTTAATTCAGGAAATGTCTTATTTAAACCAACATTTACATCAGAAAAAATATTCAGAAATAATTTTGAAGATGCACTCTCATATTTCGTTAAAGGTCATATTGATGAAGATAGTGGATTTGCAATTAAGCCTTGGAAAAAAATTAAAATTTTGGATGTTAAAATTTTAATCGAAGAAGTTTACTCTTTTACAATGGGACTTTTGGAATTTACACCTTTAAATAATGAGAGCAGTATAAAAGTTGCATTCACTTTTATTCTCGAAAAAGATGCTGATGACAAATTAAAAATCAAAGTTCACCATTCATCTCCAGTTAATTAAAAAAAACCCGGCATGTAGCCGGGTTTTAATGAAAAGATATATTTTCTTTTAGGCGTTAGATCTTGAGCTTGAGTCAGAAACTGCAGCAGCCCAAATAGCTACACCAAATGCAATTTTGTTAACAAAATCTGCAAGGTTATAAACGATATTAAGAGTGTTAGAATCAACCCCACCTCCTAAATAACCTAAGAAATATCCAATAGGATAAATTGCCCAACCAAATGTGACAATTAATCTGATTGTAGCAAATGCACTTTGACTTGCTGCATTACCACTTTCAGCATTAGCTTTAGAAGCTTCACCAAGGAAGATTTCATAAATAATGTAAAGCCAAGCAAAGGTTCCTATTACAAAACCTGTTGTAGCATTTAGTAGATTTAACTCTCCTAAATATCCAAAAATTAACATTACTAAAGAAGCAATTAATAACTTCCAAAATAATGCCGCTCTAACAACAGCAACGGCTGCTATTATTAAATAAAACTCAACTATTTGAAGGGGAACTGTAATTACCCAATCAATATATCTATATACGGTTGGTGAGTCTCCAGTAGAGATCCAAACACCACGCATGTATAGATAATGCCAAAAGGCTACACCAGTAACTAGACCAGCGACGCTGAGCGAGGTTTTCCATTTATCAGAAACCCTATCTCTTTCAACAAAGAAAAAAACAGTTGCAGCAAGCATACCTGCAGCAACAATCCAAAAAGTAATTCCAACATAGTCGTTGGCCGCTAATAAATCATTCATATTTAGCTCCTCCTAACATTTAAGATACTAAAAAAAAATTAGTTAATTTGAAATTAATTTTATAAATAATTAATTTTTAATCTATTTATATTAAAAATATTTTTGTTTTAAAATATATGGTGTATATTTCACTAGCTTTTTGTGGAGTAATTTCGATGGTAGCTATTTTAGCAATACTTCTTTTCGTTGTTGTTATTTTTCTTTTGAATAAAATTACCTTTGGAAGGTTTGATTAATTTTGTTTCTGCATCCATGAAATAATTGGTAAAACTGGTAATATCCAAATTAATCCAGAAATTAAATAAAATAAAAAAACCATTAATCCATTTAAATTTGGAAGTAAAATTTCTGCAAGCAAAGCAACAATTCCAATAAAAATTATTAACCAAATTGGAATTATTATAGTACCAATTAATTTTTTCAGCCTATTGTTTATCTTCATAATCATACCTATATAGATATTGTAATTATAATTAAAACATAATGATCAGTCTTACATTAAATAAAGAAAACAAACCATTAATTATTTGGGTAACTTCATTATTAATAGCTCTTTTTACACTAGTGCTTGTTGGTGGAGCAACTAGAGTTACAGACTCTGGCTTATCGATTACTGAATGGGAACCTGTTATTGGTGTTTTACCCCCTTTTACACTTGAAAGTTGGATGATTGAATTTAACAAGTATAAATTAATCCCAGAGTATTCACTAATTAATTACCAAATGACTCTCACTGAATTCAAGGTAATTTATTTATGGGAGTGGGGCCACCGTTTTTTAGCAAGAATTGTCGGCTTAATTGCTTTAGTGCCATTTATTTATTTTTTAATCAAAAAAAAATTATCTAACTCACAAATTATAAAAGCCTCAACCATAGTTTTTCTAATTGCTGTTCAGGGTTATATAGGTTGGTACATGGTTCAAAGTGGACTTTCCGAAAGAGTCGATGTCAGTCAATACAGGTTAGCAACCCACCTTACAATGGCATTCATAATAATATATGTTAGTTTCTTTCTTTTATTTGATATTTTGAATATTGAAAGTAATCAAAAAACAGTTTTTTCAAAAGTTTGGTCAACCTCATTTGTATCACTTGTTTTTTTACAAATATTTCTTGGTGGAATTGTATCTGGACTTGATGGAGGATTAATCTATCCAACATGGCCATTAATGGGTAATTCATTCATGCCTCTAGATTATTGGAATATTGATTTAGGCCTTTTTAATTTGTTTGAGAATAGATCTAATATTCAATTCAATCATAGATCTCTAGCATATTTAATTTTATTTTTTTCTATAATAAATATTTATTTATTTCGAAAAGATAAAATACTTTTTAAAATATCAAATATTTTATTTGTCATAATTTTGATTCAAATATTATTCGGGGTTGTTTCTATAATTTATTACATGCCATGGCAAACTGCTTTGCTTCATCAGTTTTTTGCGATTGTTTTGTTTTCAATATCAATTTTTTACAGACACCTGATCTTCGCAAGTAAATAATTACCCGTATATAACTGACTGAAATTATTATCTAAAATTATTATCATTGACAATATTAGTCTATAATGTAAAAGCTTTCAAAAAAGCGAGATTTAAAATGAAGACTGTTTCAATAAGGCAAAATGATGTTGTTAAAAAGTGGGTACTTATCGACGCTACAAATTTGGTAGTTGGTAGGTTAGCTTCTTTTATAGCAAGTAGATTGAGAGGAAAACATTTGGCTTCATATACTCCAAATATTGATGACGGTGATAACATTATAGTTATAAATGCCGAAAAAATTCACTTTACTGGCAACAAACTTACCAACAAAAAATACTATAAGCATACTGGTTATCCTGGTGGAATAAAAATGAAAACAGCTGAAAATATTCTTTCAAGTAATTTCCCAGAGAGAGTTTTGAAAAAAGCTGTTGAAAGAATGATGCCATCTGGTCCATTAGCTAACAAACAGTTAAAAAATTTAAAAATTTATTCCGGCTCAGAGCATCCACATGTGTCACAAAAGCCTGAGTTATTAGATTTTAAGTCGATGAATGATAAAAATGGAAAAAGATAAACAAATGGAACTTAAAGAAAATAATGATGAAATAAAAAGCTTTGAGGGTTTAAGTTCTGAAAACACCGATAATGAAGTAATACTTCCTGAAAAACAAGTTGACGAACTTGGAAGATCTTACGCAACTGGAAAAAGAAAAGATGCTGTTGCTAGAGTTTGGATTAAACAAGGATCTGGAAATATTTCAATCAATGGAAAATCATCAAATGATTATTTTGCAAGACCTGTATTAAGAATGTTAATTAACCAACCCCTAGTTGCGTCTGATCGTAAAGAACAGCTTGATATAACTTGTTCTGTTACAGGGGGTGGATTATCCGGTCAGGCAGGTGCAGTTAGACATGGGATTTCAAAAGCCTTGGTTTTATTTGAGCCTGAATTAAAAAAGACTCTGAAATCAGGTGGTTTTTTAACTCGTGACTCTAGGGTTGTTGAAAGAAAAAAATATGGTAGACGTAAAGCGAGACGTAGTTTCCAATTTTCAAAGCGTTAATAATTTAATTAATTTTTTTATTATGAGCGCTTTTTTAAGCGCTCTTTTTTTATGTGATAAAAAGTTATAAGGTAAGTAAATGACTCAAAATAAGATAAAAGTAGTAATTTTAGGTGCATCTGGTTATGCAGGTGGTGACTTGATAAGAATGTTATCAAGTCATAAAAATGTTGATATTGTCGCATTAAGTGCAAATGCAAAGTCAGGTATAAGTCCTTCTAAAACTCATTCTTCATTATTTAATACTAATCTTCCTGAATTTATAAAAACTGAAGACATTAATTATGATGGAATAGATCTAGTGTTTTCTGCTCTTCCTCATGATAATTTACATAATTTAATCAGTCAAATACCGGAATTATGTAAGGTAATAGATTTATCAGCAGACTTTCGATTTTCTGATGTAAATGTTTTTAATAAATATTATGAAACATCACATAAGTCCCCAGACTTAGCTAAAAAAAGTGTTTACGGATTATCTGAGATTTTTAAAGATGATATTAAGAGATCAAGAATTGTAGCATGCCCTGGATGTTATCCAACTGCTGTTTTATTACCTTTGATTCCACTTCTTAGAAGTAAAATTATTTCAATAGAAGATTTAATAATTGATGCGAAATCTGGAGTTACTGGTGCAGGAAGAGGAAATAAAGAAGAATTAATGTTTTCTGAGGTTTCTGAAAGTTTGAAACCTTATAATATAGCTAGACATAGGCATACCCCTGAAATTGAAGAATTAATTAAAAAAACTACCGGTAGTGAGGTAAAAATTAATTTTACTCCTCATTTGGTGCCAATAAATAGAGGAGAATTAGTTACTGTATATGCAAAAACACTTGAAAAACACCAAGCGAAGGACGCAATTTCATGTTTAAAGTCTTTTTACAAAAATGACTTTTTTGTAAATCTATCTAATGAAGATTATCCTTCAGAAACTTCAAATGTTAGGGGCTCAAATAACTGCTTAATCTCTATTTTTGATGACAGAATTGAAGGTAGGTTAATAATTGTCGCAACTATAGATAATCTTATAAAGGGTTCTTCTGGTCAGGCAATTCAAAATATGAATATTATGTTTGGTTTTGATGAAAAAGAGGGTTTACCAGAATTTGGTTTATATCCATAGTAATGAAAATGAAATTTTCTTTTTTATTTATTTTTTGTATATTTTTAACATCTTGTGGCACAAGAGAGTCTATAAAAAATAAATATTTGTATAGTGAGACAGTTAAACAATTATTAAGTGATCAGGAATACTATAATCTTGATAAAAATGCTACTTGGCCAAATGAGGAGGAAAACTTCTGCTATATTAAAAATGAGTAAGAAGTTATTAATTATTCAATATGAAGAAACTTGAAAAACTTGACAGGCTCCCACCATATGTATTTGCCGAAGTCAATCGCATAAAGGATGATGCCAGAGCAAAGGGAAAGGATATAATCGATTTTGGAATGGGTAATCCAGACTCACCAACACCAAAACATATTGTAGATAAATTAATTGAAGCCGTTAATGATCCAAAATCACATCGTTACTCGGCGTCAAAAGGAATACCAGGATTAAGAAAGGCGCAAGCAAATTACTATGAAAGAAGGTTTAATGTAAAATTAGATTATGAAACTGAAATTGTTGCCACACTTGGCTCAAAAGAAGGATTAGCAAATATGGCACAAGTTTTGAGTGTACCAAGTGATACTTTTCTAGTACCAAATCCGGCTTATCCAATTCATGCTTTTGGTTTTATAATATCAGGAGCAAACTTAATTCATTATCGGATTAATGAAGAAATTGATCTCATGGATGAAATTGTTAGCAAAGTTGAGGCTTCAAAAGCACCTGTTAAAGCAATTATTTTAAATTTTCCCTCTAATCCAACTGCACGGATTTGTACGAAAGATTTTTATAAAGAGATCGTTTCATATGCTATTAAAAGAGATATTATAATTCTATCTGATCTGGCATATTCAGAAATTTATTTTAATGAAGACGATAAACCTACATCTATTTTAGAAATAGAGAGATCAAAAGAAATTGCTGTCGAATTCACCTCAATGTCAAAAACTTTTTCAATGCCAGGTTGGCGTATGGGATTTGCTGTTGGAAATGAATATTTAATATCAGCCCTTACAAGGATTAAATCATATCTTGATTATGGAGCTTTTACTCCAATTCAAGTTGCATCAGTAACAGCGTTAAATAGTGATGAGAAGATTATTGATGACATTAGGAAAGTTTATAAAGAAAGAAGAGATATATTAATTGACTCATTTTCTAATGCAGGTTGGGATATCCCTTCACCGAAAGCAACTATGTTTGCATGGTCACCCATCCCAAAGAAATTTAAAGAGATGAATTCTTTGGAATTCTCAAAATTATTACTCGAGAAGGCTGATATTGCGGTTTCTCCTGGATTAGGCTTCGGTGAATTTGGTGAGGGGTTTGTAAGATTATCAATGGTTGAAAATGAACAAAGAGTTAGACAAGCTGCTAGAAATCTCCGAAAATTAATGAAATGATAAATGAACTTAATATTGGAATTGTTGGTTTAGGTACTGTCGGTTCAGGAGTAATTAAAAGTTTAGAAAAAAATATAGACTATTTTAAAAACAACCATAATGTAAAATTTAATATAAATGCAATTTCCGCTAGTTCAAAAAATAAAACTAGGTCCTTTAATGTTGAAAATTACTCATGGGTAAATAATCCTCTCGATATTCTTGATAAAGAAAATATTGATACAGTTATTGAATTAATTGGTGGCGAAGATGGTCTTGCTTATGAATTAGCAATAAATTCGTTAAAAAAAGGTATGAATTTTATCACTGCAAATAAAGCCCTTATTTCAAAGCATGGTCAAAAACTTGCAAAATTATCAGATACAACCGGTAATTTTTTTGGTTATGAGGCTTCTGTAGCTGGAGGTATTCCAATAATAAAAACTCTTAAAGAAAGTCTAATACTAAATGAAATTAAAAAATTTTATGCAATTCTAAATGGTACATCAAACTATATCTTATCAAGTATGGGTAACTCAAATATAGGTTTCGATGAAGCATTAAAAGATGCTCAAGAAAAAGGTTTTGCTGAGGCAGACCCGACATTGGATATCAATGGAGAAGATTCTGCACATAAATTATCTATTTTAAATTCAATTGTTTTTTCTGAGATACCCTCTATTGAAACCATAAATATAAATGGCATTGAAAATGTTGATCTAATTGATCATAAATATTCCTCTGAATTTGGTTACAAAATAAGATTAATTGCAATGTCTGAAGTTGCTGATGACGGTGTTTATAAAGAAGTTGCACCTATGTTAGTTGAGCAGAATGGATCTCTTGGTTGTGTCGAGGGTGCAAATAATATTATTAAAATAATTGGTCAAGAAAAAGGTGATGTTGTGTTAGAAGGTCAGGGTGCTGGTGAGGGTCCAACATCTTCATCAGTTATTGCGGATTTGATAGATTGTGCGTTAGGTAAAAAATCACATCTTTTCAGTAACCCTTATGATGAACTATCTAACAATAAACTTAAAATTTCTGCAAAGAAACGACCATATTATCTCAGACTTTACTTAAAAGACCAAAAAGGTTCCATGTCTGAACTAACTCAACTTCTTAGCGCGAATAATATTTCACTTGATAAAATTATTCAAAAAGATGAAAAGCTTTTTACTCACAAAGATTTTAAACCAGTAGTAATAATTACATATCCAGTGAAAAAAGAGGAAATTGATTCATTGATTGATAAATTAAATAGCTCAGATATTATATCCTCGGAAGCTTTACATATGGCAATTTTAAATGAGGGATAAAAATGTCAGATAAAATTTTAGATCGAGTTCTTACCCTTGAGCTTGTTCGAGTAACAGAACGGGCAGCTGTAGCAGCATCATTTCTTGTTGGAAGGGGTAATGAAAAAGATGCTGATCAGGCAGCTGTCGATGCAATGAGAAAAGAATTAAATCAACTTGATATTGATGGGGAAGTAGTGATTGGCGAAGGTGAAAGGGATGAGGCTCCAATGCTTTTCATTGGTGAAAAAGTTGGAAGTGGTAATGGCCCAAAAGTTGACATAGCCTTGGACCCTCTTGAAGGAACAACTTTAACAGCAAAAGGCCAAGCTGACGCTCTGACAACAATAGCTATGGCTGAAAAAGGTGCTCTTTTAAATGCCCCTGATGTTTATATGCAAAAAATTGCTATTGGCCCTGGTTGTCCAAATAATGTAATTGCATTGGAAGAAGATCCTGATAAGAATGTATTAGAACTAAGTAAAGCACTCTCAAAACCAATTGAACAAATCACTGTATGTGTTCTTGATAGACCTAGACACGATGATTTAATTGAGTCACTTAGAAGTGTTGGTGCCAAAGTTAGACTGATACAGGATGGTGATATTGCTGGAGTTATTCATACTACTGAAAAATCAACTGGAATAGATATGTATATGGGTATAGGAGGTGCTCCGGAAGGAGTTTTAGCAGCTGCGGCACTTAGGTGCATTGGGGGCCAAATGCAAACTAAATTAGTTTTGGAAGATCAAGAAAAGAAAGATAGAGCGGCTAGACTAGGAATTACAGATGTTAATAGGATATACCATTTAGATGATATGGTAACTGGTGATGCATTATTTGCAGCAACAGGAGTTACGAACGGTTCTATTTTATCTGGTATTGAAATTAATGACAGTATTTGGACGCACACAATTGTTATGAGATCATCCTCTAAAACTGTTCGTTGGATAAAGGCTCATCATCAAAACATAGATAAATTTAATTCACAAAATTAATGATTAATAATATTTCTCTGAATTTAGAAAAAAGAATTTCTGTAAGCGGTACTTTATGGGAGAAACGCATAAAGAAGACTGATACAGACGACTCACAAATTTTAAAGAATTCAAATCTAGACTATATCCTAGAGACTATTTTATACGGTAGAAAAATACAAAAAGATGAGTTTGATAGTTTCCTAGATCCCAAAGTTAATAAGTTACTTAATGATCCTAACAATTTAATTGATATGGATGTTGCTGTTAAGAGGATTGTAACATCTATGATTGAAAAGAAAAAAATTGGAATTATTGGTGATTACGATGTTGATGGTACAACCTCAGCCTCATTATTAACTAATTTTTTAATTCATTATGGTATTGATACTGATGTTTACATTCCTAACAGATTGAAAGATGGTTACGGACCAAACATAAAAGCATTCAATCAATTTATCGATAATGGAATCGATACAGTAATTACGGTTGATTGTGGGTCAACCGCAATTCAAGCACTTGAATATGCATTCAATAAAGACATTAATGTTATAATTATTGATCATCACAAAGTTGATCATAATTTACCTCAATGTTTTGCTCATATAAACCCAACCAGAGATGATGATAAATCAGAACTTGATCATTTAGCAGCTGTGGGATTAACATTCTTATTTATTATTGCATTAAGAAGAAAATTAAGGGAAATAAAACAATTTAATCATATAAGTGAACCAAATTTAAAAAAATACCTCGATATAGTTGCCTTAGGAACAATATGCGATGTAGTTCAATTAAAATCTATCAATCGTGCATTTGTTAAAGAGGGCATTGGATTATTAAATAATACAAATAATTTAGGCATTAAAAGCTTATGTAAGACCGCCAACATAAAAAGTATTGATGTGTATGAGATGGGGTATATTTTAGGACCAAGAATAAATGCTGCAGGAAGAACTGGGTCTCCAGAATTAGGTTTTAGGCTTTTAACATCTAATGATAGCGACGAAACAAATGCTATTGCTGATAAATTAAATGACCTAAATAAGGAAAGACAAGCCATAGAAAAAAAGGTTTTAGATGAGTCAATAGAAATGGTTGAAGATCAAATGCAAGAATTTGGTTTAAATGACTATCCATATTCACTATTTGTTTCAAAAGATAATTGGCATTTGGGGGTTTTAGGAATAGTAGCTAGTAGATTAAAGGATAAATATCATAGGCCATCTTTTGTTATCTCTTCCGATAAGGATACAAGTATTGCTTCAGCTAGATCTTTACCAGGAATTGATATAGGTAAAATAATTGTTGAAGGTGTTAATGAGGGAATTCTCTTATCTGGTGGTGGACATGCCATGGCAGGTGGTTTTAGTTTAAAGAAAGAAAAAATAGAAGAGTTTAATAAATTTTGTAACGACAAAATAAATGAATTAGATAATGATATTATTTCAAAAAAAATTCAAAAGTTTGATGCTGTTTTAGATAATATTGATATAGATCGGAATTTTTACGAATTTATTAATAAAGCTTCACCATATGGACAGGGAAATCCTGAGCCAAAATTTATCATACCAAATGCTCAGCTTGAATTTTGTAAAGTTGTTGGTAATGGACATTTAAAAGTTAAAATTTCTGGTAACAATTACAAAAATCTTGATGGTATCGCATTTAACGCAGTTGGATCCCCTTTAGGTGACCTTATTACTAATCATTCTGGAAGCTTAATACATTTTATTGGTGTAATAAGAAAAAATGACTGGCAAGATTTTAAAGGTATACAATTACAAATATATGATGCATTTATAGCCTAGATTCGATAACTATTTTTCGATATAAATAAATTATGCGGTCCCTTCGTCTATCGGTTAGGACGCCAGGTTTTCAACCTGGAAAGAGGGGTTCGATTCCCCTAGGGACTGCCATTTACAATCTATCTTCTTAATTTTAACATTATATTATGCTATGATTTTATTTGCCCTAACTATTTAACGGAGTTTTCTCCATGAAGAGAATTTGTTTAATTTTTGGACATCATAATACTAAGAATTCCTTTAATGCAGCCATAAGAGACGCATTCATAGATGAGGCAGAAAAAATAGGGCATAAGATTGATTTGATAAACTTGTTTGATGAAAAGGAAAAATTACCATTTTATAGAACTGATATTAATCCCCCACCTAAAAAAGTTTTGGAGTATAGGGAAAGGTTAGAAAAATCAGACATAATGTTCTTAATGAGCGCCTGTCATAACCTAAGAATGAGTGGAATTACTGAAAATTGGATTGATTGGGTTTTACATCCAAAATGGTTTTTTTCATATAAATCTTTGCTGCCAGATAGTAAATTTTTTGGAAATTATGGTTATCCAGTTGCCGGTGCATTAAAAAATAAAATTGGTATAGTTTCTATCACTTATGGCGGGCCTATGATTAGCTATTTTAATTTCTCATTATTTGATAATATTCCTTTCAGAAGACTAAAAAAATCAGTTTTTTCTCTTGGAGGTTTAAAGATCAAATACTTAAGATTTTATTCAGTTCTTCCAATCATGACTAATAAAATGTTTGAGAAAAACATCAAAAAAGTAAGAAAATTTGCAAGAAGTTTGTAATATCAATAACTATAATTAAAATTTTAATTTAATATGCATACAAATAACTTTTAGAATAATGAAGGAGTGAAAATTATGATTAATGGTTTTTCTGATCCAAAATTTAATAAACTAAGAGATGTATATGAAAAGAACTTTCATGAGGAACTTGATATCGGTTCATCATTGGGTATTAGTCTTAATGGCGAAATAGTTGTTAATCTATGGGGTGGTCATAAAGATAAAGATTTA
>ENA-OSEY01001063-OSEY01001063.1-marine-metagenome-genome-assembly--contig:-NODE-1063-length-19416-cov-2.660789_pt1 | contig 19416 bp, 18 predicted proteins | sample MGYA00248465_ERZ534230 | MGnify/ENA primary metagenome ERZ534230 (study PRJEB26409, sample SAMN06344110) | marine metagenome | isolation source: Sea water from surface | place: Atlantic Ocean:Southern...
TATTACCATCTCCGCCATCGATATAATCATTACCAGTTCCCCCGGTGATTAAGTCATCACCAGCACCACCTTCTATAGTATCTTTACCGGTGCTTCCTACAATAATGTTATTTTTATCGTCACCAGTGAGTAAGGTGTCAAAAGATCCTATAAAAATAATATCTTCAATATTACTAAAGGTATCTCTTTTATTGGGATTACCCTTTTGTCCTACTTCCCCAGTTACCATATTGATTTCTATAATACTTGGATAGGAAGAATTTAACTGACTTACCCAACCACTAGAAGTATCTACTTTAAGTAAATCAGTACCCGAACCGCCATCATAAGATTGTGATCCTGAACCGTCTTGAATAATAATATCGTTTCCTAGACCACCTTCTAAATGGTCATCCCCAGAACCAGTGTAAAGAGTATCATTTCCATCCCCTCCTTTAATGATGTCACTACCAGTTCCACCATAGATAATATCATTTCCACTTCCACCTTCTAAAAGATTATTCCCGTCATCCCCTATTATTACAAAATTAGTAGTTGTTATAGCTTTTACATTTTCAAAATTCTTTATTTTTCAGCAGTAAACCTACATAATTTATGCAAAAAAGCTACTAATGACTCCCAGATCAACAAGACCATCATGAAGCATCATTGCTGTTAAATAGACTAGCAACACCAACCCCAGCCAGGATAGCCACCTGTATTTTAGCATGATTCGCATAATCATTGAGGCAAAAAAGGCCATGAAAGCAATCGCTAGCGCCAGACCAAAAACAAGCAAGGTTGTGTTGTCCCGCGCGATCGCAGCCACCGCTACAATATTGTCGATCGACATAGAAACATCTGCCATTAGAATGGTCACCAATGCGCGGCTAAATTTGGTGTCATCGACCCCCTCAGAAGGTTCTGTCTTTTCTGTTCCCTGTGCTGCTTCTTCAGTTATATACAGTGCAGACGGACCATTAAATTCCTTTAGGTCATTATAAAACCGCCAACATACCCAGGCCAGAAGCACAGAACCTACAATTAAAATGCCCTTAATCGCCAGAAGATATGTCGCGGTGATAGCAAACAAAATTCGCAGGCCAGCTGCCAAAGCCATGCCAATGAAAATTGCACGTTTGCGCAATTTGGCAGATAGGCCGGCCGCAGCCATGCCAATCACAAGCGCGTTATCTCCCGATAAAACGATATCAGCAAAAATGATCTGGATGACGTCAAAAACGACTTCTAGTGTCATAGTAACCCGAAATGCCGCTTGGCATTATTTTCCTCAAAAAGTTGGGCTTTCGCACAGAATTGCAGACACGCTAACAGAATTTTTAACGTTAGCAAGTTAAAGCTGAACGAAATACAAGTTTCTTTTGCGCGGCTGATTTTACTAAGCTAGCTGATTTTGTTGGGCAAGGCGCATCTGGACAGCCGAATTGTCCTTATCGATGGCCACATCAGACCAACAGATTGTATGACCAGCACGAATATCAGAGGTTAGTTTGACCTGATGAGCAAGACCAATCGGCAGCGCATTTTCTGCAACAGACTTAGCTGCCGGATAAAGCTTGCCCCACACAGTATAGCCGCCTTCACCATCCAGCACCTCGCCAGCACGAATATCACGTTTGGCTACGGCCACCACATCACCTGTGAATTGCTGTGTTGTGCCTGTGGGCTGGCCACACAGGGCAGCGGATAGAACTGATATGTTCAGCTCAAGTCCAATCAGGTGAAACGGCTTATACATGGCTGAATATTGACCAGAGCTGTCTGTATTCATCCCATATTGCTGAAAACAGGCGGCAGCATAATCATTCGGCGCTTTAACCACCACATAGACGCCCCAGCGCAAATCCTTGAAAACCGGCCGGCCATCACGTTCTAGTGACGAGACAACTTCAACCTGACCAGGTTCATCTAACACACCGCCAGCATCTACTGGTCGCAGAATATGTGCCAGGTCATCCATGCCCGCTGCTGGAAACCGCAATCCATCTCCTGGACAGGACAGACCTGTGGCATTGGCAATTGCTGCCATTTCAAGCGCAGATTTGGTGCCATCGAGAAAGCTGTTGAACATCTGACTATTCATCCCAGCATCAACCGCCTGCTGAGCGGTTAGCCCATAAAAATCCCACACTGTATCCGGGGTAGCATAGTGATAGGCGGGCAGATATTTAGTACCTTTCCCGGCTGCAACCACTTCAAAACCGCAGGAACGTGCCCAATCCACAAGCTCTACTGTCAAGGCTGGCTGGTCACCATAAGCCATGGAATACACTGTACCAGCAGAGCGCGCACGACGAGCCAGTTCGGCCCCCGCTAAAACATCAGCTTCCACATTTACCATCACAATATGTAGACCATGACTGATCGCCATCTGCGCATGATAAATCCCAGCAACAGGGTTGCCGGTAGCTTCAACCACCACATCGACTGTCCCACTCCGCATCATCATTTCAGCATCATCAGTGAAATGAACTGCATCAACCTGCTCTGTTGCCCATCCTGTCGCGCGGCAGGCCGCCTTAGCGTTATCGGGGTGAAGATCGGCAATATAATTGACCACCAACCCGGGCGTGGTGGGCACTTGCGATAAAAACATCGAGCCAAATTTTCCTGCCCCGATCAGGCCAACACGAACCGGCTTTTCAGCCTCTGCCCGGCGAAGAAGTTCAGGATACAGATACATCAATTCATATCCGGACTGTTCTTATTCAGCAGCCTGACGCGCGGCAACCAGTTCATCAAGGCAATTATCTGGCAGCGGCATGATCGGCGTAAAATCACGATGCGCAATCCATTCCTTACGGTTAAAGGCACGAATATGATTATCGACGTGACATAAAGAGAGATAGACTATGGTTCGGTCGAAAGGCGAAATATTCGCTGGACTGGCATGCACCAGAAGCGAAGAAAACATCAGCATACTACCTGCCGGACCTGTAGGAGCAACACAACCGCCCCGCTCAGCTAGCTCGCTGACTTTATCGCGATCCAGTGTCCATAACGGATAACTAGTGGTGCTCAGATCGTGGCCGGCATCGATTACCCCAATTTTATGGCTGCCAGGAATGAATAACAAGGGTCCATTAGCAGCGGTAACATCATCTAAAAACACAGCAATATTCATTGCCCGAGGTTCTGGCATCTCATCATCACGCTTCCAGGTGCCATAATCCTGGTGCCATTGCCAGACATCACCGTCAAAAGCGGCTTTGGCATTGACCTTGAACTGATGCATGTAAACATCGCCTTCCAATAGATCAGATACCGGCTCTATCAAGCGCGGATGCGCGCCAAGTCGCCGAAACCCCTCATTATAGGTGTGCGCGGCAAAAGCTGTCCGAGCGACACCTGATGTTTCCCGCCATACCTCTTCACGCTGAAGGGCATAGACATTATCCGCTTCCGCTTTCAGTAAATTGGCTTCTTCAGGGGTAAACAGGCCTGGAAAAAACAGATAACCTTCTCGGTCAAATTCAGCACGCTGGTCTGCGTTCAATTTCATAACAACCTCCCGTGTAATAACCCTCCGCTAAGGATATAGTTTTCCTTATCATCACTTGTCTCTAGCCATCAACCATTTGGACGAATTAGTCGTTTCAGTGTTGGAATTAAAACTGGAAGCGACAGAATGATGAACATGATCCTTATTGTATGATGCACAGCAACAAAGGCAACGTCAAAACCAAATAGCAGAGCCAGCAACGTAACCTCATAAAGCCCGCCTGGCACAAAAGCCAACCATAATTTGAGGAGGTCAAGACCAAACAGAGCGTTCAAAAACAAAGCAGAAATAGCATAAACCACTAACATAATCACTGCGCTGACTACTGCATCAGCAATATATCTGTATAGCTCGCGGAACTGGACTTGAGCCAAGCGCGCGCCTATAGCCCCACCAATCGCAACCTGTGCAAGAATTACAAACTCAGAAATGCGGGGTATATCAAGCGCACCAGTTACATGCAGCACAATGCTAAGACATAAAGGACCGAGCAGATGTGGCATAGGCATGTGCAAAAGCCGTGCGATCAGATAGCCAGCCAAAGCAGTCATCAAAAACATAGACAGAACCCACAACGGAAGTGAGAGAAAGGTCGGCATCTGATGCAAAACAAAATTCGACTGCGCAACAGCTAAATGACCCTGAGTAACAGCCAAAAGCAGCGGTGTTGAGCAAAAAACTAGCACAACACGCACTAGATGAAACAAGGCCACAACATAGTCTTTTTCTGTATGTTCACGAGCAATCATTAGAATTTCAGCCTGTCCCCCAGGAACTGAACTCAAAAACGCCTCAGTTATTGGATAGTGTCTAATGCGGACCAGCCAAAACATACCTACTATCGTGGCAATAGCTGTTGTAACCAACATCACCCCAAGGGTTGCCGCCCAACCGTTAATGTGGGCGATTAGCTCAGGATTGAAGCTGGTCCCTATTAGAACGGAGAGCCCCATTACAACCGGCACATGAAACCAGCGAGCAATCCCTAGATAGGGCTGTACTGCAGGTAGAGAGCCGCCAACCACCCATACACCAAATAAACTGCCCATCAAATAAGGTGCTGGAACCCCAACAGATTCGCATATAAGACCTGTTGTCAACGCGACAGCAGAAGTCACAACGATTTTAAGACAGTCTTTGGCAACGCCCATGCCACATCTCTCTGATAATCGGTTATTTTGCCCTGCTAAATATCAACCGCGTTGGCATCTGCTAGAATGGCCACAATCTCTTCTTTATCAAGTCCATAGATCTGCGCTGCTTTTTCAGCTGTAATGTAACCACCGATTAAATCATGTCTTACCGCATCCATATCACGCGCTCTAGGATCGCCATAGCCACCACCACCAGGAAAAGCCATCTTTACCGTCCGACCCGGGGGAATAAACTGTTTACCCTTTCCTCGCATAGCGGTGCCGTCATCCTGTTGGATTGTTGTTGGCGCACCCGCCGAACCACCACGCCGTCCGCGGGCCGGATGCTGGACACGGTCAAACATGGCCTGAAGGTCAAATTCATGCCCAGCCTGCACCCCAACTTCCATAAATTGGCCAAGACCCCCTCGATACTGACCTGGACCGCCGCTATCGGGACGCAGCTCTTTGCGCCAGATTATTACTGGACCAACCTGCTCAGTCGCTTCAACCGGCATGGTCATCACACCAGAGGGAAAGGCTGTGGCGTTCATCCCGTCAAGGTTGGGCCGTGCGCCTGACCCGCCAGAATTGAACATCAGAACCTCTGCACGTATTGCATCAGAAGGCGCAGCTTTGTCTGAGCGAGGGCGCAGGCTCACCTGAAAATTGCATAAACACCCTGCCCCTTCAGCTGGCAAAAGATCCGGCAACAGCTTGTCCAGTGCATCATAAACCGTATCCGGCACAAAATGGCCGATCACGTGACGCAGCGCAACAGGAGCAGGATGAAGCGCATGCACAATGGAGTTTTCAGGTGCGGTAATTTCAAACGGTGCAAGCGAGGCTGCATTATTCGGAATATCTGGCGCAATCGCGCATTTGAGCGCGTAGCACGCATAGGCTTTGGTATAAACCAGAGGTACGTTTATGCCCCTTTTATCTAGCATAGATGTGCCTTCCCAGTCACACAAGATGCGATCCGTTTCAATGGAAACAGTCACATTCAAATCAACTGGTGTAGAAAACCCATCTATGCGCATATGACCCGAAGCCTGTCCCGGCTCTAGTGCATTAATTCGTTCAAGAGTAGCTCGGCGTGACCGCTGCAGAATGAAATCAGATATTGATGAAAGATTATCCAATTCAAACTCAGTCATCATATCCATCAGACGACGATGGCCAATCTCATTACAATTAGACAGCGCATAAATATCGCCAATCAGCTGGTCAGGTTCACGCACATTCGCCCTGATGATAGTCTGCAGGGTCCCATCAAAACAGCCCTTGTTTGCAAGCTTCATGATGGGGATGTACAGGCCTTCCTCATAAATTGAATTTGCATCAGCCCCAAAACCACGCCCACCAATATCAACAATGTGCGCTGTACAGGCAAAGAAACCAACCAATTGCCCCTCCCGGAAAGAGGGTGTCACGAGAGTGATATCATGCAGATGACCGGTGCCTAACCACGGATCGTTCGTGATGTAGACGTCACCTTCTGCCATGTTGCTGCGGCCAATAACCCTGATGAAATGACCAACAGCATCAGCCATTGCATTCACATGGCCTGGGGTGCCTGTGACCGCCTGTGCCAGCATTTCGCCTGTTTCATTATACACCCCAGCAGATAGATCTCCTGCCTCTCGCACGGAAGTTGAAAAAGCCGTTCTGACCAAGGCCTGTGCCTGTTCCTCAACCACTGAAATCAGCCTATTCCACATCACCTGAAGGGCAACTGGTGATATCTTTTTTCTAGCATTTTGCATCTTTTGGGGTCTGCTCATGTTTGACCTCCATCCTGTTTGGCGAATACAACGATAGTCCCATCACCGCAAGCTACTGCATCCCGGCTCGAAGGGACAATAATTGTGGTCTCATCCTCCGTGAGCATTGCAGGGCCGATAATCTGTGTTGTGTCTTTCACTGCGTCTCGTTGCGCAACTGTGGCATTCACAAAAGTGGACAGCGCAGGATCAAAAAGGGGACGGGTATTTGTTGTCTCTAGGGTTCTCTGATGACCTTGTTGCTGGACAGGGCGAACTTCTGGCGGTTCAGTATAAGCATTGACTGACCACACTGTGATTTCAATTTCCATACCCGCAACTGTTCTAGCAAAAAGCTGTTCATATTCTCGCTCAAAACAAGCTTTGTAGTCAGCCGTATCAGGCTTTGTGATGTGCTGGACGGTCAGCGGCACAGGAATTTCCCAGCCTTGTCCTGCATAGCGCATGTAAACTTTATATTCTGTCTTGATATTAGCATCTTGATCGCAACTGCGCACAAAGGCTGAGGCTTCCTTTTCCATATCGGCAAATAATTGCTTTACTCTCACTGGATCAAATGAAGACAGTTGCATAAACACTGAATTATTAGCTTCAAAACTGAATGGGGCCCGCAAGAAACCAATGGCGGAACCCACACCTGCGCCTTGCGGAATAAGACAGCGGCGTATACCTAGCTTCTCACACAAACGTGCTGCATGAAGTGGGGCTGCCCCACCAAAGGCGATCATCGTATATTGTGATAAATCCTCACCATTTTCAACAGCATGCACGCGCGCAGCATTAGCCATATTTTCATCGACCATCTCTGCCACACCCCAGGCGGCTTCCACCGCTTCCATATCCAGTTTCGAACCAATATGAATATCAAGGGCCTGTGTGGCGCGCTCAGTGTAAAGAGGGATACTACCACCAGCAAATCCGGCCGGATCAAGCTTACCCAAAATCAAATCGGAATCTGTTACTGTAGGAGCTGTCCCCCCTCGTCCATAGCAGGCTGGCCCGGGCTGCGAGCCTGCACTTTCAGGCCCTACCCTAATCTGACCTAATGAATCAACATGAGCCAGCGACCCGCCGCCTGCACCAATTTCAACCATATCGATCACTGGAATTGAAATCGGCATGCCAGAGCCTTTCTTAAATCTGTAGGTACGGGCAACTTCAAATGTCCGGGCAGTCTTCGGGGTGTGATCCTTGACCAGACAAATCTTGGCTGTTGTACCCCCCATGTCAAAGGACAGCGCCCTATCGAGCCCATGGCTAGCGGCAATATGTGCGGCAAATACAGCGCCGCCAGCAGGGCCTGATTCAACAAGACGCACCGGAAATTCAGCTGCATTTTCTAAGCTAATAATTCCACCGCCTGAATGCATAAGAAAGACAGGGCAGTAAGCCCCTTCTTTTGCCAACCGCCCTTTGAGCCGGCTTAAATAGCTTTTCATCAGGGGCTTAATGTACGCATTCGCAATCGTTGTATTGAACCGTTCATATTCACGCATCTGCGGAGAGACCTCACTGGAGAGAGAAATCATCACATCAGGCAGGCGATTGGCAAGTGCCCTGCCTATCATTTTCTCATGGCTATCATTTGCATAGGAATGCAACAGGCCAACAGCAATACTGTCATAGCCGAATTGGACCAACCTCTCCGCTAACGCATCAATTTCAGCCTTTTGAAGAGGAATTAGAATTTTGCCATTTGCGTCCATCCGCTCATTCACCACATAACGATGATCACGGGTCAGTAAAGGGGCAGGCAAGGTAAGATTCAAATCATATTGTTCAAACCGGCTCTCTGTGCGCATTTCAATAACATCACGAAAGCCTTGGGTAGTGATCAGGGCTGTTTTTGCCCCACGGCGTTCGATAAGCGCGTTGGTAGCCAATGTTGTGCCATGAATAATCTGGCTGATTTTATCAGGCTGGATAGTGACTTGTTTACAGACAGTCTGCAGACCGGTAATGATGGCGTCTTCTGGTGTATCATAAGTTGTTAGGACCTTGGTTGAAGCCTGCACACCGTTACTGCTTTCCAATACCAAGTCGGTAAATGTCCCACCAATATCAACGCCCAGCCGCCAGATTTCAGCCATTTCATGTTATCCTTTTACCACAGTGACATATGAATGCCTGAGGGCGTGTCCCTGTATCATTCCTTCATTAACGTTTTACTATCTTCCAAGACCTCCTGAACATTCAAGGTTTCTTTTACATCCCGTCTTATACCAATCCATCGCAAATGCAGGGAATTTCGCATAATTTCCTCATCTAGAGCTTTAAATTCATCTGTAACGGGAGCCCACCGCATGAAGGCATCCGCACTTGATACAAAAGCGAGAGCCGATGTGGCGGCCTCTTCCCAGGCCATCACTGCTGCGCGTTGACGTGTGCGAACAATAACAGCATCAAAAGCAGTGGGATCAATATCCTCATCGTGATGATGCAACAGCACAGTTTCTGCGAGGTAGATAGCTAGCTTTTCGGCCTGCAATGCAGACAGACGCGCGCCAATAAACATGCGGGCGGCAAAAAATAAGGCCAGATCAGCTACACAGGCAGCAAAGAAATGTGAACGGGCTGTCCGCAAAGAGACAAGATAAGTGTCATCTTCAAATAATTTCGGCCAGCTTGTGCCTGCCCGTGTTTTTATATAGCCAAACAACGTAACCTGGCTAACATAAGCGGCTTGCCGAGCGGTAAAGTCAGTCAGTCCAGTTAGCGAATTTAAAACTGGGCGAGGCGCAAATCCCAACTTATTTCTCAGCGCAGAAAAGAAAACTTTTATCACCTATTACCCCAAATTTCCTTGTTTTTTTGACTAATGTGCTTTTTCAGCATATTATAGCGCAACGTCTTTAGGGGGGAAATTGTAAAGACGCAGGTTTACAGATTCTTGAACGGAATTTGCAAACTTCGTATGCGCAAAAAACTTCCTAATATTGTAGCAACAAGTTTTTGAGGGGGAGTTATGTCTTCAAAACAAGATGAGCATTGGACAAAAACCAAATCACTTACGACGACCACGCTTGTCATCTGGGCGATTATATCTTTTGTCATCCATTGGTTCGGGGAAGGTTTAAATTCAGATGCGTTTCCTGGAGCCTATTTCATGGCGGGCATGGGCTCACAAGTAGCCTTTGCTGTACTGGTGTTCTGGTTTGCCAGTCGCCAAAACCAAATTGACGAAGAATTTGGCTTCGGCGAAAAGTAAGGGGGGCGTAAATGATTAAACTAGATGGTGGATTCATCCAAAATCTGGGGCGGGTGTATGGTTTATATACACTCGGCTTTCTAGGTTTTGTAATTCTGATGGCCATTTTTGAGGCAGCTGGAGTGTCAAACACCGTTATCGGCTGGCTTTTTGTGGCTTTCACCGTAGGTATTTATGCCATGATTGGGGTCTTATCCCGGACCATGGAATCCAAACAATATTATGTAGCTGGCCGAGAGGTTCCTGCTGTTTATAATGGCATGGCCACAGCAGCTGACTGGATGTCAGGTGCGTCATTTATTGCGATGGCCGGGGGTATTTACCTCAAAGGTTACCCATACATGGCGTTCCTGGTTGGTTGGACAGGTGGTTACGTGCTTGTGGCGTCACTGATTGCGCCATATTTGCGTAAATTCGGTTGTTATACTGTGCCTGACTTCATTGGTACCCGTTACGGTGGCAACCTTGCCCGTTTCTGTGCTGTGGTTATCCTTGTGGTGGCCTCATTCACATATGTGACAGCTCAGATTAACGGCACAGGCACTGTTGCAGCACGTGCTCTGCAAATTCCGTTTGAACTTGGTGTTTGGATCGGTCTTGCAGGTATTCTGTTCTGTTCGATGCTTGGCGGTATGCGAGCGGTTACCTGGACTCAAGTAGCCCAGTATATCGTGCTTATCATTGCCTATCTGATTCCTGTGTTCTGGATGTCAAACAAGCTTGGCTATGGACTTATCCCGCATTTCGCTCAGTTTGGCGCGGTTGAACGCGTTCAGGAACTGGAAGCCTTGCTGGGTGTGGGATCTATGATGCCAACTGCTGAAGCTCAAGCTGAAGCTGGCAAACTGGCTGCACTGAAAGTTGGCATTAATGATGCTAGCGATTCTTTGATGGCAAAGTGGAAGTTCTTCACACTTGTTCTGTGTATGATGGCTGGTACAGCGTCTCTACCACACGTTCTGATGCGTTACTTCACAACCTCTTCTGTGAAAGCTGCTCGTCAGTCTGTTGGCTATTCACTGCTGTTTATTTGCCTGTTGTATCTGACAGCCCCTGCTCTTGCTACATTTACCAAACTGTCTCTGCTTGACCCGAATGTTGCGACAAGCATCATTGGTAAATCTGTCGCTGAAGTCTCCAATCTGGAGTGGATTCAGCAGTGGAGTAATGTTGGCTTCTTGAAGGTTGTTGATGGCAACGGTGATGGCATTGTCCAGATCAATGAATTCTTCATGCGCGGCGATATCGTTGTGCTGGCAACACCGGAAATGGCCGGTCTGCCGTATGTGATTTCAGGTTTGGTGGCCGCTGGTGGTCTGGCAGCCGCGATGTCAACTGCTGATGGTTTGCTGCTGGCAATCGCAAACGCATTGTCACATGATCTGTATTACAAGATCATCGACCCTAAAGCAGATACAAAGACTCGTCTCGTAGTTGCCCGCATTATGCTGGTGGTTATAGGCGCAGCCGGTGCATTTGTAGCCTCGATGAAACTGACAGGAATTCTTGGTGCAGTTGCCTGGGCCTTCTGTTTTGCCAATTCAGGTCTGTTCTTCCCGCTTGTCCTTGGTGTCTGGTGGAAACGTGCAAACCGTGCTGGTGCTATTGCTGGCATGATCGGTGGCTTTGCTGCCGGCGCTTGGTATCTGTATATGGTTCAGTTCGGTGGAATGACGCCATGGGCTGGCATTGACGGTCTGCGTTTTGGTATGATCGGCATGCCCGTGAGCTTAGTTCTTATGGTTGTTGTCAGCCTGATGACTGAAGAGCCAGATGCAGAGACGCAAAAGATGGTCGAAGAAATCCGCGTACCTAGTGGAAAGACTGTCGTGCAACAGTGATCTCTTTGCAAAAAAATTGGGCCTTTTGTCTTTGACAGTTGACCCGATGAAAAATCTTTTACGGAGCGGGCAACCCCGCTCCGTTTTCTAACTCAAACAAGTCGCTGTATGAAATTGATTCACATGTAATCCACTTAGTTTAAAAAGAACCAAGATGAGCGCACAATTTCCTTTGTTCATTATCATTGTTGACTACCTTTTGGGTATGATCATGTGGACTCTGATAGGCCGATTTGGGATGTCCATTTTCATGCATGAGACATCTGATTTCTTCTTTATGAAAGTGTTTGTGAAATTCACCAACCCAGTGATTTTCCTGTTTCGACCCATCACACCTGGCTTTCTGCTGGATAAGCTGCACCCACTTTATGTGGCGTGGTTCTTCTATATGATCAGGTTCTATGTTGTCCCGTTAGTGCTGGGCTACAGCGTTATGGGCGTGCTGTCTTTCCCGCTGGAATCAGAAATTGCCCTTGCAATTTACGATATTGGAAATTTCCTTCTGACTAAGAAGGAATAGGCCGGCTGATCTAGCGAAATAGGGACAGCTGCCTGTCTTGAGCTTTAGTATGCTTCCTGACCGGTCTATTCCGGCTACCTAGACGTTCATAGACCTGACGGGCGATATCCGCAAAACCATCTACATTCCGGGCGTCTCTCATCCGGGCGCGCGCCTGTTTCATTGCTGTTTCATTAATAACAAGAGGAAAGGGATAATGCTTTCCCAACGGATTTGCCGCATGATGGTTTAGTTCAGATGACATTTTCCACGGTTCATGCAGCCATTGCAGGCTGATGTCTGCAAGTTCAGGCACCCATTTTCGGATAAATTTGCCTTCAGGGTCCTGATCATAGGATTGTTTGACAGGGTTGTAGATTCGCAAGGTGTTAATGCCTGTCACCCCTGACTGCATTTGCAGCTGGCTGTAATGTATGCCTGGCTCATAATCTGTGAATTGGCGAGCCAGATGCGGGCCAAACTGGCGCCAGTCCAGCCACAGATGGTATGCAGCAAAGCTGACTAACATAGCTCGCATCCGAAAATTCAGCCAGCCCGTCTGATTAAGTGAGCGCATACAGGCATCAACAAATGGATAGCCCGTTTGCCCCTGACACCAGGCCTGTAAAAATTCAGAATTATGAAACGGTTCACGCAAACCTTCAAAGCCACGATGCATGCACACCCTATCCAAATCAGGCTGGTCTTCCAGCTTCTGCATGAAATGACAACGCCAGACCAGCCGAGATGAGAAACTGGATAGGCTGCGCTTAAACATCTGATCTTGTGGGCCGAGCTGGGCACGCCTTTCGGCGACTGCCTGTTCAACTTCACGGACAGACAATGTCCCAAAGCTGATATGAGGGGACAGGCGCGAACAGACTTTGCTGGCAGATTGTGGCGCAGACATACCGTGCTGGTAAGTGCGAGCCCTGCTAGTCAGAAAACTGCGCAGAAGATCTGTAGCTGCCTGCCGGCCACCTGGCTGGACATCACCGGTAAGGGCTGCGCCAAACAAAGGGTCTGATTTTTGAGGGATTTGACCTGGGTCAAGCCCCTGAACGGGCGACAGGCTAGTTGGCGGAGATAACATATTGTCAGCCATCCGACGAGCCCGCACCGCAGACCACTTATCTCTACTAGACAAGCCTCTGACTATACCGTTAAACGGATATTCACATAAGGCGATATGTCTGGAACGGCTCCAGTCAGCGACCTTCTTATCCCGAGCATAAGTCCAGCTGTTTCCTGTTTCCTGATGAGCGTGAATCGCTAAGATTTCATATCTTTCTGCTAGTTTAGATAGCACATCTGTCACAGACCCCGTTCTGATACATAAGGGTTGACCACAACGCGCGGTATGATCCCGCAGCTCGTGCAGACAATCTTGGATAAAAGCCCATTGCCGGCGGGACGCAAAAGGCTGGGCCCAGTAATCAGGTTCAACCACATAGAGTGGCAGAACCGGCAGACCTGTTCTGGCTGCGGCCAGCAATGGCTTATGATCAGACAGCCGCAAATCCCGCTTGAACCACACCAAATGCACGGAGCTTTGTTTTTTGGTGACCATCATTCCCATAGCAAGGTTATCCTATCCCTCATTCCCTCTGTTGAAATAATCTATTCAGCAGCAAAGTCACCTGCCTTTGCTCTACTAAATTTATTTGACCCAAGGAAAAGAAACAGAAACACTAAAGTCCTGCAGCATGCTGATGGTCTGTCACGCCGCTTTTATGACTTATCACACCTAGGGATACAAACACATCAATAGACGCCAAACGCCATTATCAGAGCAAGTCAGCCGGCCAACAGGTTCAGATAACTTTAAAGGACTATTTTTCATGGCCGTCGGCATGTTTCTGTTTTCAGCTGTAGATGCGCTGGCAAAATTTCTAACAGACAGTTTGCACCCTTTTCAGATTGTCTGGATAAGACAGCTTGGGCTGGTCTTTGGCACCTGTCTTTTGCTGGGCATGTATGGCCTTCGTATCTTCATTACAACTCATCCTGTTCTGCAACTGGGGCGGGGAATTCTGGCAGCAGGGTCCGCCACATTATTCATTATCGCGATCAGTCAGGTACCTTTGGCTGATGCCATTACCGTGACCTTTATTGCCCCCCTTGTTGTCACCATACTGAGCGCGGTTTTACTGGCAGAAAAAGTAGGGCTGCACAGATGGAGCGCAATCATTGCCGGTTTTGCAGGTACAGTTATCGTTATACGCCCAGGCTTTGAAAACTTTCACCCTGCCTTGCTACTGGTGTTTTTGGCCGCTATCTTATTTGCCGGCAGGCAAATTATTTCGCGCCTGTTAAGTAGCAGTGACAACGTTTATACAACAGTTGCCTATACTGCCCTTGCAAGCTCGGTAATCCTGTCTGTGCCCGCATATTTTGTATGGATAATCCCGCAGACCAACCAGCAGCTTATCCTGCTGACTTTAATGGCCCTGCTGGCCGGGCTGGCCGAATTCATGGTTATCAAAGCCCTACAAATTGCGCATGCCGGGCTGGTTGCACCGGTGCAGTATACAATTCTGATCTGGGGCACAATTTATGGCTTGATTCTGTTTGCGGATATCCCAGACATATTTACTTTCATCGGCGCGGCTATCATTATTGCTTCAGGCCTTTATACCGTTCACAGAGAACGTCTGCGCCAGGCTGATGAGCTTGCAGACGAAAAACAGAAGGGCAACGAAAGTTATTAATATGAAAAAACTAAAGCTAGCAGCTGCACAAATGGTCGGTGATGCCCGCGCACGCATTAATGAAATTGAGACAGCAGACCTGATCGCAAAGCTGGATGACCCGAACCTTGTTATCATAGATATCCGCGATATCCGCGAGCGGCAAAAAACTGGCTTTATTCCAGGCAGCTATCATGCGCCACGCGGTATGATTGAATTCTGGGTTGACCCGGAAAGCCCCTATTTTAAGCCTATCTTTGGAGAAAACGGCAAACATTATGTCTTTCACTGCGCCTCTGGCTGGCGGTCAGCATTGAGTGTCGCAACACTGCAGGATATGGGCTTTGAAGCCTCACATTTGAAACATGGCTTTTCTGACTGGGTAAAACAAGGTGGCCCGACAGAGCAGTCGGAATAAGCCCTTACCAGCAACTCCCCTTTTATCCCCTTAATTTAAGGACATCACTGAACATGCATAAAATTGATCATTTTGCGATTGGCGCCACCAACCTTGATGCGGGGGTTGATGCCCTTGAACCCACATTAGGCGTTCGAGTGCCAGATGGCAGCAAACATACGCTAATGAGTACGCACAATTGTGTGATGCAGTCAGGCAATGAGAGCTTTTTTGAGCTAATCGCCATTGATCCTGACGCGCCTGATCCCGGCCGCCCACGTTGGTTCACACTGGATTTTACCACAACACAGAAACGACTGGCTGAGCGGCCGCGTGCCTTGTGCTGGGTTGTCAGTACGGACAGGCTGGACGAACTTGTTGCAAACAGTCCAGTCGAACTCGGCGAGATTGTCACCTTTGTGCGCGGCGAACGGTCTTGGCGCCTAACTGTGCCAAAAGACGGCCATCTTCCTGAAGGGGGCCTTTTGCCAGCCTTTATTGAATGGTCACCTGGGCCACATCCCAGTACTGCCCATAAAGATTTGGGAATTACTTTAAAACAAGTTCAGCTAAACCACCCTGACCCTGACAGCCTGACAGCTATGCTTACGGCCCTTAAGGTTGACCATCTTGCTCGTGTGGGACAAGGAGAGTCTGGCCTGCGTTTTGTTCTGGAGACCCCAAAAGGCGAGGTCGTGCTGGACTAACAGGCGGAAAGCAAACCAGATGAACGGACAGAGCCCTTATCCTTATCAAGTGATCAGATGCGATGAGACAGATGCTGCTTTTCTAAAGCGGGCAGATCTGCCTGCAGACCCACAGCAGTTCAGCACTGCACTTGCCGAAACCGTCTCAAACATCAGAGACACCACAGACACCCCACATTCGATTGTACTGGTCAGCCTATCTGAGGAAGAGGGTGTTGACCTTGATTATGAGGTTGTCTACCCGGCACTTACAACAGAAGGGGCTTCAGAGGCATGTCTGTCCGTTCTGGCGGGGGCAGGCACTTTTGCATTAGAGACAGGGTTGGTCAAAAAAGTTGGTGAGGAAGCTGAGATCTGCGTGAAGATCATCAATACAAATCATAAATGTGATCTGCTTTTCGCGCTTAAAGACGGGCGGCCACATTATGAAGATGAAGAGACTGCCTCCACAGGTCAGGGGGCGGCAGCCGCAGTCTTTTGTCTGCTTCATGGCCTATCAGGCGCCATATGTGGCGGCATTATCCCAAGCGGACATATGCAGGATGAATTTGAGAGCATTCAGGCCACATGTGTGGACAATGGTGTGCCAGTAGTCTGTTTACGGGCAGATGATTTTGGCCTGAATGAACAAAAAACTGCTCAGCAGCTAAACCAGAATAAGGAATTCTGTCAGCAGTTAGAAGCAATCCGTATAAAAGCAGGCATGGCTATGGGGCTAGCAGATGTTACAGACAAGTCTGTACCGCATCTGTGTTTAGTCAGCAGCGGCCCAGAAGAGGCCAGTTTGCGTGTCCGCAGCTTTATCCGTTCAGTCTGGCAACCCTCAACTGACCATCTGGCCGCTCTGTCTGTTTCAGCTGCCGCGCTCTACACGAAAAGTGTTCTTCATGATTTGACTCCTCTTCCTGAAGGGCTGGCCAGACAAATTAAGATTATATCAGAGTCTGGCCAGATAAATGTCCTCCTAGAGCTGAACCCTAAACAGCCAGGTATTGATATTCTGCGGGCTGGCTTTATACAAACTATAAAGCCTGTCTAGCTGAGAGTGATCAACAACGACTCTTAATCAGAGAGCTGTTTTTGCGAAAGACCAAGTATCTGACGGGCTTGCTGCGGCGTCGCAACAGGACGTTCATAGCATGCACATAGCTCTGTCACCCGCTTCACAAGTGCTGCATTTGACGGAGCGAGCGTATGTTTATCAAGCCTGATATTATCTTCTAATCCAGTGCGAGCATGCCCACCTGCGGCTATACACCACTCATTAACCTCCAGCTGATGTCGACCAATGCCAGCTGCGCACCATTCACTATCTGGCAGCAGGCGCTCCATCGTTTTTATGTAATAATCAAATACATCCCGGTCAGCTGGCATAGCATTCTTCACCCCCATAACAAACTGCACATATAAGGGGCTGTTAAGCCGCCCATCTGCGCGCATAGCTGCAGCCTGATGAATATGGGAGAGGTCAAAAGCCTCTACCTCTGGCTTAATCTCGTACTGCTTCATTTCAGCTGCCAGAAAATCCACAAGGTCTGGTGGATTTTCATAAACGCGATTAGGGAAGTTATTCGACCCAACAGTCAACGAAGCCATATCTGGGCTCAGCGGTAACATACCACCACGCTCTTGTCCTGCACCAGACCTACCTCCTGTTGAAAACTGAATAATCATGCCTGGACAATGCTTTTCTAGGCCTTGTTTTAGTAATGCAAATTTATTTGGATCGCTCGATGGGCTCTCATCATCATTTCGCACATGCGCATGACAAATTGTGGCCCCAGCTTCAAAGGCTTCTTGTGTGCTTTCAATCTGTTCAGCCACAGAAATGGGTACAGCCGGGTTCATCTCTTTACGAGGCAATGAGCCCGTAATTGCTACACAGATTATGCATGGTTTTTGCATCTCTTGGCCCCTCATTTAATTTGAAAATTTACCTAAATCATGAGCAGATTACTCAATTTGAGCAATTTTTTTTAAAATGTAATTTGAATAAATTTCTTTGCGTTGTAGCTTTTGGTCGGTTTTTTAACGAAGGAAATTAAAACAGATGTTTAGCTTAGATTATTTAGTTCATGCTGGTGCCTTGTTATTTCTCATGGGATTTATAGTTCGAGATCAGCTTTTACTTCGTGGTTTTATCGTAATAGGCACTATATTTTACGTCATTTATTATCTGCTCCTGCCAGAGCCATTATGGTCCGCACTTTCGTGGAATAGCCTTTTCATAATCATCAATTGTGTAATGATGTTTTTAATTTATTCGGATCGAGCCAAATTCTCAATGACCAAAGAAGAAGAACAACTTTACGGGTCATTCTACACCCTTTCTCCTGGCGAATTCAGAAAGCTTATGAAGATAGCAACTTGGTTCGATGCAGAAAAAGAGGAAACAATTACTACTTGTGGAGAAGTGCCCGATAAAATGTTTTTCATCCTTGAAGGCACTGCATCAATAAAAAGGGGGAAAAAAACATTTAAAGCAGGTCCAGGGATTTTCATCGGAGAATTAGCATTTTTAACGAAGAACCCTGCGACTGCTGATGTGAGCTTAAATAAGCAAGCAAAGGGTGTGAGCTGGAATTCTTCTGAGTTAACAAGGTTATTAGCAACACGACCACAAATGAAAGTCGCCTTTGACTCTTTGCTTAATAATGATTTAGCCTCTAAACTGAGCAACGACTCAAATAACTCAGGAGGTCGAAATGAAGCGTCTAGGAGCCGTCTTGCTAGCTGATGTAGCTGGTTACTCGAAAATGATGAGTTATGATGAACCTGGAACCCTGCAAAAAATCAAACAATTTTCTGAGCAAATACTTCGCCCTTTGCTTGAAAAATATAAGGGAAAGCTAGTTAAGGGCTTGGGTGATGGGTGGCTCCTTGAATTTAACAGCGCCTCCGAATGTGTAGAATTTGGACAACATGTCCAAAGAGCTTTAAACGAAAATAAATTTTTTAATCTTCGCATTGGCATTCATGTTGGAGATGTTGAACATACGGAAAATGATATATTTGGTGATGCAGTAAATATTGCGGCACGCTTGGAATCAGTGGCCGAAATCGGGCAACTGGCTATCTCGTCATCTACTTACATTTGTCTTGACCAAAGCATCGCAAAATCTTTTAAAAATTGTGGTTCACATCAACTTAAAAATATATCAACCCCTATCGAAATTTGGAGCACTGGCGGCATTAACCTTAGCTCAAAAGGATTAAACGCGAGCGCCAGAGACACTTCAAAAAAATATGTTTGCGTTGTTCCGTTTGACAACCCTGGCGGCGATGCAGGCCACTACGCGAAAGAACTTACAGCTCGGCTTGAGGTTGATCTCAACGCTAAAGATTGGATAAATAGTATTGTTCAATCAACTCCCATACCTGAAGATTTTGTCGTTACAGGGCGAATTGACGTGAGCGGCTCTAACGCGGTGACTGACCTTCAACTTAATGCGCCAGGGGGCAAAAATCTTTGGTCTTACAGAATGGCTGCTAATATGAGTAATATATCAGCCCTAGCAACATCTATGTCTGCTCAAATGTCAAATCAAATTCTGATGGAAATTATGAAAGTAAGGGGAAAGTATTAAATATACTAGCATTTAAAGTAAATCATTGGACCTTAACCGGAACGCTACCCAATTGGTCAATGTTA
>ENA-OSEY01001065-OSEY01001065.1-marine-metagenome-genome-assembly--contig:-NODE-1065-length-19410-cov-3.395334_pt1 | contig 19410 bp, 16 predicted proteins | sample MGYA00248465_ERZ534230 | MGnify/ENA primary metagenome ERZ534230 (study PRJEB26409, sample SAMN06344110) | marine metagenome | isolation source: Sea water from surface | place: Atlantic Ocean:Southern...
TTCAAGAGTTTTATTTATTATTGTTGAAGAAGTCCCTTTAGTATACGGAAAGAAAATAACTTCGACGCCAAGAGATTTCATTTCCTTTTCTATTTTTTTCCATTTTTGTGTTCCCTTCCAATCATCTCCAACAAAAATTTTATTAAATTTATATTTCTTCCAAGCTTTTAATTTATCCATTGAATCTTGCGCAACAACTTTATCAACAGATTTAATGTTAGCAACAATTTTTGACCTTTCTTCGAATGGAATGACACATGTCTTTTTTTTGTAATCCTTCATCAAATCGTCTGTAGTTACCCCAACAATTAGATAGTCACAATTTTTCTTTGCTCGATTTAAAATTTTTAAATGGCCTATGTGAAATAGATCGAAAACGCCTGTAGTGTAACCAATGATCATTTTTAAGGAGAATTAATGTCGTAGATATTCATCCACTCTTCCAAGTTTAACATCATCCAAACCTTCAAGCCTGACTTAACATCTTGTCCTACATCTATTAGTGCTTTTTCAACTCCAGATCTCTTAAAAATTGCTTGTGTTCTTGAGCTATCGCCTAGAAGTTTTTCTTTAGCATGGTTCTTCAAAGGCCCTGATAACCAATTGCTTAAAGGAACTGGAAATCCTACTTTTTTCCTAGTGCTAATGGAGCTTGGTAGCTTTTTTTTGTAATTTTCTCTTAAAATATATTTTGTAATATCAAGATTCTCACTAATCTGATCGCTATTAAGATTGGAAGCTTTTAATTTTGATTCCTTATCAATCCACTTCAATTTATATTCTGATGGCACTTTATTAAAAAATTCTATTAAACGATGATCGACAAATGGAACTCTTGCCTCAACAGAAGCAGACATTGAGGCTGTATCTAGTCGATTCAATAAACCTTGTAGATGAATTTTCTGAAAAAACCATATCATTTTGTCTAAATAAGATAAATTTTCTAACCTATTCCATAGTGGATTGATAAAATTTCTGTTATTCAATCCATTGGAAATTTTATTCGAAACCTCATCTTTAAAAAGTTTTTTCTGATCGAATACTGAAATGTAAGAATATTGGTCCAAGAAGTGATCTAAATCCTTTTTAAAAGTTAAGGATTTATATTTCATTTTTAAGTTTTTTAAAAAATCCTCATTTTTATTTCCTGACTCTAATCTTTGATAATCATAAGAAGATCTGAAAATTCTTCCGTATCCACCAAATAGCTCATCTGCTCCCTCTCCAGAAAGAACAACAGTGATATCTTCTTTTAATGATCTTGAAAGTTTATGCAAAGCTATTTCATTTGGAACTGCTAAAGGAGAATCCTTATACTTAATCATTTTAGAAAAAAGATTTAGGTAATCTTCTGCCGATAATATTTCTTGCTTGTGATCGGTTCCGAGAAATTTAGATACTTCTCTCGCATAACTGAATTCATTATAACCTTCACCATCAAAACCAATTGTGTATGTTTTTATCGGTTCGTCAGTAAAATTAGACATGTTGTATACAAGTATGCTGGAGTCTAGACCACCGCTCAAAAAAGAACCTAACGGAACATCTGAAATCATTCTATATTTGACACTTGAGGACAAAAGATCATCAAGTTCTTCTTTCAATTCTTGTTCGGAGAAATGATTTTTAAAATCTGCAATTGGTAAATCCCAATACTGAATTTTTTTTATCTTTCCATTTTTTATAATAAGATGATTTCCGGGCTCTAAAGACAAGACATCGGAAAAAAAAGTTTCTTCTCCTAAAACCTGCCTAAATGAAAAGTAGTCAGTAAGTGCATTAGGGTTTAATTGCCTTTTACCTGGAAGTAAATTTATTATGGCTTTCGGCTCTGAGGCAAAGAAAATGCTTCCATTATGATTAGCATAGTACAGAGGTTTGATTCCCAATCTATCTCTTGAAAGCAAAAGCTCGTCTTTCTTTTTATCCCAAATTGCAAGCGACCACATGCCAATGAAATATTCAAAAGCCTTTAATCCCCAAATTTTATAAGACTCTAAAATTACTTCGGTGTCAGTATTTGATTTAAATTTAATGCCTAATCCAAGAAGCTCCTTTTTAATTTCTAAAAAGTTATATATTTCTCCATTAAATGTTATCCAATAATTTCCAGAAGTATCTTTCATAGGTTGCTTTCCAGCACTAGATAAATCTACGATGCTTAAACGTGTATGCACAAACAAAGTTTTATTTGAATTGGCTTGAGTTAATATTTCATAGCCATTGTCATCAGGTCCTCTGTGATGAAGCAAGTCAATGTTCTTGTTGGCAATATTTTTTAATTCATCAGAATTTACTTTTGAATTGTGTATTCCTGCAATTCCGCACACTTTAAGTTATTTTTGTTTGAGTTTTGTATAAATCTTGAAACAAACCAGATGTATTGACTAGTTCATCAAAAGTACCTTGTTGTGATATTTGACCATTATTTAACACGATAATGTTGTCAGAGTTTTTTATCGAATCAAATTTATGCGCAATAACAATTAAAGTATATTTTTTTGAAATTTTATCCAGAGCTACTTGAAAAAGTTTTTCAGAATTACTGTCCAATGAGCTTGTAGCTTCATCCAAAATTAATATAGATGGGTTTCTAAGAAGCGCTCTTGCAATCGAAAGCCTTTGTCTTTGTCCTCCAGATAAATTTTTCCCTCCTTCTCCAACCTTATATTCGAACCCTTCCTTTAGACTATTATAAAAATCTTTTAACTGAACAATATTAAATGCTTCAAATATTTCTTCTTCAGGAATATCTTTATCAAAACAAATATTTTCTTTCAAGGAACCGTCGAAAAATATGTCTTCTTGAGGGACAAATCCTATCTTTTCTTTAAAAGAATTCAAATTCAAACTATTTAAATTCTCATCATCAATAAAAATAGAACCTTTGCTTGGTATCAATAGACCCATTATTAAATCTATCAAAGTTGACTTACCTGCTCCACTCGGACCAACGATAGAAGTAAATTGATACTTAGGGATATCAAAATTTATATTTTTCAATACAAAATCTCCTTTAATATCAAATTGATAATCTACATTTTTAAAAGTTATTTTTCTTATTAAGTTATTAAATATTTTTTTATCTTCAGAATTTTGTTCGAACTCTTCTTTTGAATTTTCAATTAACTCATTCAAAACATCTAGAGATGGTTTGTGGGCATAAAAACTATAAAACTGCCCTTGGAAAGTAAAAAATTTTGGAGTAATTCTCAATACAATGAATAAAAAAATTAGCAATACTGCAGGTTCAACGGATAAGAACTCAATAGAAATTATTAAAATAAAAATTAATGCCAGGCTGATCAAAGCCTGAATTTCAAATTTCATCAATGCTTGATTGATAAGTATTTTGGATTGAACTTCTGTAGCTTTATAATTCAACTTCAAAAGTTTAGATTTTACATACTCTCCTATAGAAAAAGCTTTTATGAGTTTCATACCTCTTGAAACATCTACAATTTGCCTATTGTAAGCATTGTTGTGTTCGACGCTTTTTATACCATAGGAATTTACTAACCTAATGAGCCTGTAAGAAGTAAACCCTGTAAAAACAATTGTAAAAATTGCAATTAATGTCATCTCCCACGAAAGCATAAGAGAAATAGCAAGGTAAAAAAATATTTGTATCAGAAATGAAAGCATGAAGGCTATAGCAACTATGGATTCTGCAGCCTTTTCAGATTCTAACAATAATTTATTACTTAGCTCTCCAGAAGATATTTTTTTTAAATATTCCCATTTTGAATCAACAAGATTTTTTGAAGCTTCGTTTCTTATTCCTGCTAAAAATTTATATCTTGAAATTGCTAAAACTCTCTCTTGAATAAAGACTGCTAAAAAAGATAAGAACATGGCTATGAATACAAAAGGAAGAATAAAGCTTAAGCTTGGAAATATTCCTAAAAGTTTTAAAAATTCTGGCAAAAAATTAAATGGGGCTTCTAAACTAACTTTTGACGACTCTCCAATTAAAGAAGTAACAACTGGAACCAATACAGAAATTCCAAATGCTTCCGAAATTCCAGATAAGATCATTAAAAAAATTACTAATTTGTAATTAGGAAGTTTTTTTATTAATAAAACTGATGATAAAAAATTCATTAAAGCTTGAAAATTTCATTATAAAAGCTTTCCAAAATGTTATCGTGGTAATTTTTAGAAAAGAATAATTTATCGAAACCCTCAAAATCTTTTTTAGGCAAAGTGTTTTTTTTATAATTTATAAGAACTGATTCTAAATCAGACTTATTTTTTACTATATGGACCCTTGAAAATAAATATTCATAAAAATATTCATTTAAAGAATAATGTTCTGGAACATACAAGATTATATTTTTTTTTAAAAATAAAGAGTAAGTTAAAACTCTCGATGAAATAATATCTAGAATTACCAAGTCGTAATTTTTTAAGATTCTTTCTATTGAGCCATCAACAATAATTCTTAAATTTTTCTTTTCATTATATGTTCTTACTAATCTCCTGAATAAATCATATGAAAGTTTTAATTCGCCTGGATGGACTTTAATATCTAAATTTATTTCAGAATTTGTCGATACCTCAAATAAATTCTTTGCAAGATCATATCTTTCTCTATCTGATATTACGTCTCTTAAGTTTTTAAAGGAAAAATGTGCAGGAGGTCCAACGCTATAAAGAATGCCTTTTTTATTTTGTGAATTTCTAATTGAGGGTTGAGAGAAATCAATCAATCCAAAGTATTTTAATTCTACTTTTTTATCTAAATTAAATAATTTGTGTTCAAGTTTGTGATTTAAAAACTGAATTCTTTTTATATCAGGTTGTTTGTCAATAAATAAGTCTAAATAGCTGGGTCTTAAAAAGCTTAATTCTATGCCTTGATGTCTAAGATAGTATAAGGGAACATTATATTCGTTAGATATCCTAGAGATAATTTTTTCAAATAAGCTTGTGGCACCGGAATTAAATAAAATTGCTTCAGGAGAATGACTCAAAATTTCTTTTTTTAAGGAATTTCTTAAGGAATTTGCTTTTAAAGAGATTTCTTCTAAAAAGCTTGAAAAAAAATTTTTTAATTCGTTTTTATATAAAGGCAACCAATGATTCAAAAAAGAATCTATCTCGTCAATAATTTTTCTCGTCGTATCTTCGTCTAAATCTGAGCTTCCAAAATTATTAGTATTGATTTTGTTTAGATCTATATATTCAACTATTTTGGAAGAATATTTATTAATTAAAAAATCTAAATCATATCCATTTTTAAAGATTAATACTTTTTTAAACTTTTTTCTTGAAAAAATTGACTTAAGAAATACAAAAAATTTTAATAAAACTCTTCTTTTCAGTATTTCAAACGATCTAGAAAAAAGTTGTGAAAGTCTTAAAAAATTAAAACTGAAAAAATTATTTTTTTTATCTACTCGAATAACTTTTGGATTAATTAATCCGCATTCTAGAAACTGCAATGAATGTATGAGGCCGCTATCAAGATTTTTGAAAGAAAAATCTTTCAGAGAGCATTCTTCTATATTTAATTTTGTATAGTTATCAGGAACGTATAAGTTTACATCCTCGTATAAGGAATTTATTTGTTCGGTTAAAGAATGTAGGAAATAGATATCAGAAAATCTATGTGTAAGCCAAAATCCACTATCAAAAAAACTTCCTTCTATATTGCAAGTTTTTAAATTTTCATCTATTTTTTTTAATAATTTTATTAAACTTTCATTAAATAAATCTATAGAGCCTTCGAAATCTTCTCTCGAAAAAAAATCTTCAATGTCTAGACTGTTATAAGAAATTTCAGAAAAAGAGTTTATAGAAAAAAATAATACTTCTTGATCATCTTTTGTTACATCCATTCTTGAAACATATGTTCCAAGTATAGAAAGTTTTTTGGCTTGCTCATAAACTTTTTTTGACATATTTTGCAAGATTTTTAGGATTTTCATTCATTATTAAATCCAATGAAGAGAGGTTAGGAATAAATTTTTCCCCTAATTGTTTATAAACTTTGTATTCAAAATTATGAAATAAAGTTTTTATGGAATTTTTTTTAAATTTTTCTTCAGAAAAATAATCTTTTCCTTGGCTTCCAAATATGAATGCGTCAGCTGAAAATAAATCACATAGTTCAATTATTAAGTCGTTTTTTTTCTTTTTAACATTAAGATCGCTTAAAAAGAGGATTTCAGTTTTGATATCAAACAATTTTAGTAAATATTTTAAAAAAAAATGATTAACTTCATTTATAGTTTTCCATTTTTTTTTATAAGCTTCTTCAAAAAAATCTTTGTGAAAATCAAAAAAAGGAGCCTTACTGTAATTTTGTTGTATTGTTTTCCAATGTTTTATCTTCCACTTATCATTGGTGTTGATCATTGTATTTTTTATAGTGCCCTCTAAATGATTTTTTAAATTTACAGGTATTGTGAGCCAAACAGCATCTTCTTTTATTTTTATTTTATTTCTATTAATGAAGCTATTTTTTTCGAATTGAACTTGATCAAGAATTACAAATTTATCACTTAAGGATATTCTTTCTAGATATCCCAGCCAAGGTAAATATGCTGGCTGATGAGCACTTAGAATCACTTCAAGAAATCCATCTTTGAATTTTAAATGCTTCTGCAAATGGCGAACCTATGACTGTTCCCCATCTTTGTGCTATGACTTCAAGTGCTTTTGGAGATCTCGGATGAGGAAAATCTCTTACTTCACCTGTATAAGCTTGTATAGCTCGCTTTTTTGCATCAATGTTCCTCTCTTCAAGTTTTACAAAAAAATTTGGGTTGAAGCTCAAATGGCTATCTGGAAATTGCCATTCTGTAGAAGAAGGCGTTTCGAAAGATGCAATTTGGATATTTCTTCCAATAGGTCTTGAAGCGGTAAAAACTGCCTGACTAGTTATACGATGATCTATGTTTAAATCGTAATTATGATGTGTGAGAATCATATCAGGCTGGAAAGTTGATATTTGTTCTTCAATAATTTTTACTATTGAAAGAAGACTGACTTTGTCAAACTCATTATCAGGCAAATCAAAAACTACTGCTTCTTTATATCCTGCTATGGATGTTGCCTCCCTAATATCACGCTCGTTCCTTTTAATTTCCTTTTTAAGATTTTCATCATCAATATTTATTCTAGAAGCAACTCCCTTACTGAGAATTACTGCTCTAGCGTCCAATGAAAGATTAGTCGTATATTTATGAATAGTTCCTCCTACTCCTAAAATTTCATCATCGGGGTGAGAAGCAACTACGAGTATTTTTTTTTCAGAAAAAAACATTATTAATGATTTAATATTTTGGAATTATAGTAGATATAAATAATTAAAACTTACTTTTCAAAATCTTCAAGGAGACAAGGATCAAAAGAATTTACAGACTTAGTTAGTCTCTTTTCTAAAATATCGTTAATTTGATCATATCCAATACCATCGCATGGTCTGACAAATCTTAAATCATTTAATGAAACTTTGTGTCCAGATGGTAAGGAAGATTTGTAATGAAAACTCCTTCTAAACTGAAATTGATTTGATGCTTCAAGTCTACTTCTTCCCCAAGTATTTTTTGAAAGATTATCATCTAAAGCTCTTATCCATTTACAAAGTTCTAGGAAATCCTTCGGCTCCATAGACATATGGTGTTCAGCCTTTTCTTTATCATTTCTATTTAAAGTAAAATGTTTTTCAATGACTTCTGCCCCTAAAGATACTGCGGCCACGGAAAGTTCATGTCCTAAAGAATGATCTGAGAAACCAATCTTATAATCTTTGAATTTTTCCTTGAGTATTTTTATATTGCTCAAATTTGCATTTAATGGATTGAGAGGATAATCACTAACGCAGTGAAGGATTGTTAAATCTGATTTTCTGAGGATATGTATGGCATCTTCTATTTCCTCCATGGATCCCATACCAGTAGAAATTATTATAGGTTTTGATGTTTTAGACAATTCAATTATTAAATTTTTATTAGTTAGATCCATTGAAGCTAATTTATAAGCGCTAATACCTTGTAAACTTTCTAATTGATCTAATATTTCTACAGATACTGGAGTTGTTATGAAGTCAATGTCAAAAGAGTTTGTATAATCAATAAGCTCCTGATGATTTTCTAATGGAAGAGCGAAATCTTCTATGAATTGATACCAATATTTAAATTTTCCATCGTCCCAATCAGGTAAATCGGACATAAGCACTCTAGGAGAAACAATGTCCAATCCTCTAAATGACTGAGTTTTTATTGCGTCTGCTCCAGAATTAATTGCTTCATTTACAAGTAATTTTGCTTTTTTTATAGAGCCATTATGATTATTTCCAATTTCTGCAATGATATAAGTCATTTTTAATCAATATAAATACTTAAATACTTTGAATTCATAGGGATCCCCGTTAACTGCAAATTTATCTAACATCACATTTGATTCAGTAACAACTAGTTCTAAATTTTTTTGTTGAATGAACTCTTCAATTTCATTTTTATTCATCTCTATCCATCCTTCTTTTAAATTAAATTTCTGCGTAGAGATATTGTCTATAGGTACAGATGTTGTTCTATAAATTAATTCTTTTTTGTTTGCTTCGCTATCAAGTTTCAAGTAGAGAGCTCTTAGAATTCTTTTCTTTTCATTACTTGGCAAGCTTGTCGTCACTGCTACCCTATGAACATGCGCTTTGTCACCATCATAACAAGAAGTAATAATAAATCCTGCAACACATCCTTTTTCAAAAGCAACGGTACTTAATTCCCATTTCATATCTCTTTCAATTAGAAAGTTATCTTGAATCCAGGGAATCCCATAAGCTATTCCTCTTAAATCTGAGGTATCTTTTTCAATTTTCAAAATTTCATCTAAATGTTTAAGCATTAATTTTTTATTTAATACTGATATTTTCAATTTTTTTTCCTTAAATTTTTTAATCTATTTATTTCTTTATAAATATTTTCATCCCAACCCCTAAATTCGGATGGAAAATCTTTTGAATGATGGTAGGTTCCCTTATGGCTTTGTTTAATTAGAGGATATTTTAAAGACAATATCTGACTTATATTGTCCAAAAATAATTTCTCTATTTGTTCTATGAGAATATTATGGGTCTCCCTAAAAGTCATTTTTTTTGGATCAAAATCAATCTTCTTTTGGTAAAGAATATCTCCAGTATCAATTCCCTTATCTATAAGATGAATGCTTACGCCGCTTTGAGTTTGATCATAAAAAGACCAAAAATTTGCAAAGGATCCTCTATTGAAGGGTAAATAGCTAACATGTAAATTTATTATTGGAGAATACTTTTCCACAATGCTTTCACTCAATAAATGCCTATAACCAAAGGAAATGACTAAATCTACACTTTCAAACTTTGACTCTTCAATTTCTTTTTTATCTTGATGTATAACTCTTACTCCCAATTTTCTAATGGAGTCAATAATTTTTGTTTTGCTTGAATCATATCCCAAGAAAAGAATCGTTTTAACAAAATGACTTTTATCAAACATTTAAGTTTTTTAGTTAAATCTTTAGAATTGCTTCTTTTATTCTCGAAGTTGATTTTAGATCTAAATTGGATATTTGACTATCAATCATATTTTTTCTGATCTTATTATTTTGAATTAAAGATAATATTGAGCTTGAAATTTGATCTTGATTCAAATCCTCAAATTTTCCTATTCCTAAAGCTAGTCCTTTTTTAGTAATTCCATCGTATATGTTTTTTTGATTATCCTCTAACCACCCAACAACTATTGGAAGTCTTGTTGCTATACATTCTAGGGAAATAGTACTTGAGGTGCAGATCCCTGCTTTAGATCTGCTCATGAGATTTCTCATCTCTAATGATGTCAAATCTTTGTAAAGGAAAAGTCTCTCATTAATAATCTTGCTACTATAATTTTCATCAAAATTTAAATTTAATTCACCTATAACACAATGAATGATTTCGTCAGTATAAGACAGCAATAAATCTACAATTTCGTTACTTAGCTTCATTGGGTCGGATCCGCCTAAACAAACCAAAATACCTTTTTTATTCTCTAAGTTCGTAGTCCGATTAAGAAACTCAGATCGAAGCATTACGTAATCAAGTCCCAGACATAAATTACTTTTTTTAATCAATGGGTAGTTAGTTAGTTTTAGTCCCGGGCTATGGTTTATAACCAGATCAGCTTCAAAAGACAAATCAGCATTATCATCTATAAGGACAAGTTTATCTCCACATGATTTAGTATCTTTCTTAAAAGTATCTAAAATGGAATATCCATCAACAATTACAAAATCAATTTTGCCGGTAATTCTCTTCGTATGAGAATATTCGTCTGAAGAGCTTATCTTGTCCAAACAAATCAAGTCACAACCTAATTTAATAAACTCTTGTTTGGTTTTTTCAGGCATATCTCGAAAAGCTATAGCAATTGAGGCTTCAGGTAATAGCATTTCACATAAGGAAAAAGCTCTTGTTGCATGACCTAAACCAATATCGGGATTAGCTTCAACTCTTATAATACCTTTTTTCATCTTTTAACTTTCAATCCAATTTTAATACAAAAAATACCTTCATTAATTTATTTGATATCATTGAGAATATACCTATGAATATCGCAATTATTCCTGCAAGAGGAGGCAGCAAAAGAATTCCTTTTAAAAATATTAAGGATTTCAATGGTAAACCCATAATCGCTTACTCAATCGAGAAAGCAATTGAATCAGGACTTTTTGATAAAGTGGTAGTAAGTACCGATAGTGAGAAAATTGCTAAAGTGGCAGAGGATTTTGGAGCAGAAATTCCTTTTCTAAGGCCTATGGAGATATCAGATGATTTTACAAATATTAATAAAGTAATAAGTCATGCACTCAACAACATAGATACGGATAACTATAACTTTGCATGTTGTATTTTTGCCACATCGCCATTACTGGTGATTGAAGATCTGAAAAATTCATATGATTTAATTTTAAAGAATGAGCATAAATTTGTTTTTTCAGCTACAGAATTTCCTCATCCAATACAAAGAGGCTTTAAGAAAAATTCTTCTGACAAGGGATTAGAAATGCTTTTTCCTGAACACTACAATACTAGATCTCAAGATTTTCCAGAATGGATGCATGATGCGGGGCAATTTTATTGGGGAGATATAGATAGTTGGTTAGAAGAGGCTATGAACTTTGATGAAAATTCTTTTGCTTACAGACTTCCTAGATGGAGAGTCCAAGATATAGATACTCCTGATGATTGGAAAAGAGCTGAATTAATTTTTAAAGTTTTAAAAAATTTCTAATTATCAACTTTAGAAAATCTTCTTGAAGAGAATGTAAAGAATTTCAAAACAAATAAACAAGGTAAGATAAAATAAACAAAGAAGTAGAGTAAATATCCAGTGCCATTCCTCATAATGTGGTAGCTTTGAATTGCAAAATAAGTATAAATAACCAATCGCCATATAGAAATTTCATTTTGAGTGACGAATCTATGCAAACTCGCAAAAATGAATCCTATCAAAATCCCTCTTAAAATTAACTCCAATTTTCCAAATCCAACAAGTGCTTGAGATATAACCCCAAATCCTGCTCCGTAACCGGTTCCCTCTAATCCAATTAACTTAATATACCAGGATGCACCATCAATTTTTTCAAATGGCAAAAGTTGGCTAGGTATTAATGCAATATAATCAAAATTTGTAACAGAAAATGGAACTGTTTCATTGACAGGCATGTCTTGCAACCTAATTTTTAGGTCATATGAGGTTGCAAATAAAGAGGAAAACTCCTCATTTCCGGTAAAAAAACCTGCAACACCTAAAATTGAAGTCTGACCCGTTCTGATATAACCAAAAAATAAAAAGCTTGCTAAAGCGATAAAAAATAAATAAAAAATTTGACGTGCTGAAAAAGGCTTAACAATTCTGTGATACAAAAAGAATAAACCTAACATGTGAATAAAGAACCAAGTACGGCCTGAAAGACCAGAAATTACTTTAATAAATTCATAGAATATATAAATAAATAACAATGAAGCAAAAAGTTTATTTTTTCTATTCATTAAGGTCAAAGCAAAAAACCAAATAGACATAACAAAAGTTAAAGCAGAAAAATTATTTAAAATTTGCCTTACGAAATAAGGAGGATTTTCAGGGAAGGCGTAGACAAGTAAAGTAAGAATTATATTTAAAGAAACATAAAATATTATTCCAATAAATATTTCCGAGGAATTGATAGGCTCAAATGTTTGTTTCTCAAATGCCATTAAATTTTTATATGGCCTAAAAAACATATAAGAGATGGTTAAGGACAGAATATAAATTAAGTGATTAAGAGAGTGTTCAGCCATCTCCTGGCTTGATATTCTATAATCTCGTAATCTACCTTCTGTGAAAAGATTTACCTCGAATCCATTTAAAGCAAAACTTAATAATGGAAAAACAGAATATAGAATAGTTATCCCAATTAAGATTGCACCTGCATCAAAAACCTCTAGCCTTCCTTCTATGCGGATTAAATAAAAAAGGAAAACAAGACCTATAGTGATAATTGAGAACATTGAGACTAATAAAAATAAATGTTCTGAAAATGCAAAAAAGAGAGATACAAAAATAATTGTTAATATAAAAACCCAAAGAATTTCATAACCAAAAAGCTTTGAAGTCATTTACTAATTATAGATAGAAATTGATTTATGAATTTTGAATAAATTATCAACATTAATTAAATTTTTATTCTCTTCTTTAAAATCATGTTGCAATTTTCCTTTAACTGACTCCCAAATTTCTGCAGGAATATTACTCTGTTCTGGCATCCATTCTGATAAATAATTTTCAAGCGAAATTATTTTTTTCCCTCCACTAGCTGCATAAAATAATGGAGTACTTGAAAGACCTATGACTAGATCTGCTATTGAAAGTGCCTCATATATAGTCAGGTTATTTTTGGTATAAAAATTTTTATTTATCTTTTCTTTAGGATGAAATCTAAATATTTTAGTGAAAGAGTTTGGAATTAATTCATCAAAGAATTTTTTAGCTTCATATTTAGTCTGTTCTTCTATCAATTCAATTAATGATCTGGTTCCTTTTTTAGTTACTATTGGTTCGGAAAGTATTAAAGCTATTTTATTATTTTCACTCAACTTAGCTTTTTTTTTTGATTCAGTCACAAAATTAGTATTTTTAGAAAGTTTTTTTAAAAAATATTTTTTGGCGAAATCTTCAAAAACTAAAATTTTTCTTTCTAAACCTTTCTTTCCTAAATATCTTTTACAAGAGTCATCTGGAACTAAAACATAATCTGTCAATTTTCTTGATAATTTCTCATTCTTAAAAAATCTATCTATTCCTTTCCAAGAATCTAAAATTCCCACGGAAGGAACCTTCATTGATGAAGCTTTAGCTATAAATTTTGAAGAAATATCTTTTTCTAAATCATCAAATCCACATATGAATAGTTCATGATTTTTTGTTAACGAACAAAAAGGTTCTTTAATCAGCAATTTTGCGTCATTAAGGATAGAAAAGTCTAAGTTTAATGACTTATTTTTTACTAAATTTCTTATTGCATAAATTTGCGCTGCCATTCCAGCTTCAGAAGAATGAAGAAGAACACGTTTCACAGATTTCTTAAAAGATTTGCAGAATTAGCTACCTTGTCAATAGCCTTAACAAAATTTTTCATGTCACTAATAGTCAAAGGAGGTCTGCAAATTGAAGTCACGATCATGGAATCCTCCCAAAGATTTTTTGTAATTGGGAAATTTTCAAGATTTAAATTTTTTGTACTTCCAAATTTTCTTTTAAAGAGAGGAATTTCCATTAAAGGTCTCACATAATTTGCTACTGGAAAACCTTCAGCGTTTAATGCTTCTATAAATTTATCCCTTGATACTTTTAAGACAGAAGAGTCATACTTCATGGGAAATAAATAATATACATGAGTACATTTATTTCTGATCTTTGGAGGTCTAAGAAAATTAAATTTTGAAATTTCTTCAAATAAAAAGGAAGCCAATTCTTGTCTTTGCTTGTTTAATTTTTCTAGTCGTCTCAATTGAGGAATGGCAATGGCTGATTGAAGTTCAGTTAATCTATAGTTGTAACCAATTATATCTTCGTGTCCATTAAACTCACTTGTCTCTGGAATTACTGCCTCGCCATGATTACGAACTAATCTACATCTGTTTGCAAGACACTGACTATTAGTAACAATCACGCCCCCTTCTCCTGTCTGAATGGTCTTATGTCTATTTAGACTAAAAATTCCCATATGTCCTATCGTTCCAGTATAAATATTGTGAAATTTTGCCCCGGGAGCTTGGGCATTATCTTCAATCAAGATTATGTTTTTTTCGTCTGCGATTTTTCTCAATTTTTTTAGATTAGCTGCTTGCCCGAATATATTTACTGCCATAATCGCTTTTGTTTTTGGAGAAATTGCTTTTTTAACTTTTTCCACATCTAAACAAAAATAATCAGGTTCTATATCTACAAATATTGGCTTAGCCCCACACATCACAGCTGTTGTTGCAGAAGCAGCCATAGTATATGGTGAAGTAATAACCTCATCATCTTCTCCAACACCAGCAGCTATCAATGCGGCATGTAAAGCTGAGGTAGCAGAATTTACAGTAACAGAATATTTTATTTCAAATTTTTTGCAAAAATCTTCCTCTAGTTTTTTAGTCCATTTTCCGCCAAGAAAATTTTCTCCAGGAGCAGCTATATATCCTGAAAGTTGGCCTGTATTTAGGACTTCATTTGCTTTTTTTATTTCTACATTTGAAATGGTGTTATATGGCTTTAGGGGTGAATCCTGAATAGGTTGACCTCCCAATAATGCAATTTTATTTTTTTTCATATCTGCTTAATAAAATTAAAAAAACAATTATAAAGAAAACTCTAAGTAATTTTATTTCTCCTGTAAAAAAGTTGCCAAATTTTGCTTTATCTATTCTTTTATTAGTATCTATTTTTTTCTCTAAAATTCTATAACTTTTTCTTTGCAAAGCTTTAATTAATAATTCTGTACCAGCGAGATTTTTTGTATCAAATGGTAAAAGGTTCGAAATTGAAGAAACTTTATAAAGTTTCAAACCACATAGGGGGTCTGAAATAGAATAATAACATCTTGTTAAACTCCCAACGAAATATTCAAAAATCCTGTTTTTAATTTTTCTCTTGCCTATAACAATATCAGCATCTCTTTCTTTAGCAAGAGTGAAAAATTTTTCTACGTCTTCAGCAAACATTTGTCCATCTGCGTCAAAAGATATTGCATATTTATAATCATGTTCTATAGCGTATTCTAATCCAGAAGATAAGGCCTTCTCATAACCTTTGTTGTGAGAATGTCTAATCACTGTGACAGGCATTTTACTTGCGATATTAAAGGTCTTATCTGTTGAGCCATCATCTACAACCAAAATCGAATAATGATTGCTTATAAGGCCCTCTAAAACTTTTTTTAGATTGTTTTCTTCGTTATACGCAGGTATGAATACTAAAATTTCTTTATTATTCAAAATCTTTAATTGAAATGTGTTGGCCCTTAACCATATTTTTATTTATTTTTTTTCCAAGAATATCTTTTATTTCATAAGGGTTTATAGAATCTAAAGGAGAAGGCCTTAGGACTTCCAAGTGATTTTCTTTTATCTCAGTTCCAGATGATAAATTATTTTTTAATCTCCAACATCTTCTTTGCAAAACAACGGTTTCAATTTCATTTTCACATATTTTTTTTTCTTCTTCTCCCAATGCAAGTTCAAGTTCTCTAGTTCTATCAACCATGTCTTTCCAATCTAAGGGATCCATAGAAAATCCATGATCAGGGCCTTCTTGCGACTTATCATTAGTGAAATGCTTTTCTATTGCTCTGGCTCCAAGTGCTACTGCGCCAAGAACTGTTGCATGTCCAGAAGTATGATCAGAGAGGCCAAGAACAGCATCTGGCCATATTTGAGAATATTGTTTTAGAACATTCAAATTTATGTATTCAAAATTTTCATTTTTTCCAGTGTAATTTGTATTACATTGCATTAGGCAGACAGGAACTTCTTCGCTTTGGATAATTTTCATTGCTCTCTTCACATCATCAATATTTGAAGCTCCGGTAGCAAGGAAAATTGGAACTTTTCTCTTACACATCCTTTGAATTATTTCTATCCAAGTAATGTCTCCCGAACCAACTTTATGTGCAGGAACATTTAAATTATCTAGTAAATCAACTGCCTCAAAATCATAAGGTGCTGAAAAAAAGTGGACTCCTGCTTTGTTACTAGAATTTTGAAGCTCTTCTGTCCATTCTCTTGGTAATGAAGCCTGTTTATAAGTATCAAAAACACTTTTTTTCCAATTTGATTGATGTGAAGATTTGGTATCTAAATTTTTAAAACCATAATCTGAAACGATATTCTCTGCTTGGAAATGTTGAAATTTTACTGCATCTGCACCTGCCTCTGCTGATAAGTAAATTAAATCTATAGCTCTATTTAAGTCACCATTATGATTTGCTGCAATGTCTGCAATGAAATAAGTTGGATGATTTAAACCTATTTTCTTTTTATCGACTTGAATGTCTTTCATGTAAATTTATATTAGGAATTAGTTAATTTTAGTGGAAATTCAGGTAAATTTGTCATGTATTCTGAAAGATCTTCCTTCCAAGAAAAGTCATAGCCCGTCTTATTAAAAAATTTTGAGCAATCTGTAATTGAATAATTCGGTCTAATTTTGTCATTCACAAGATCTACTCTTTTAACCTTTGCTTTTAAATTTAAAAACTTACAAGAATTTTCAACAAAATCATATTTATTACAACTATTCTTGCAACCTATATTAAAAGTTCCAACAACTGCTTGCTCAAAAATATTTCTTATTGCTCTTGCTAATTTCCTAGCAGATATTGGGTTGAAATATATGTTTTGCCAACCATTCATTTCAACTTCCTTTTTTGCGTTTTTGATAATCCACCACAATAAACTTTTTTCAGAATAAGGATTAATTCCATAAAAATCAGAACGGATAATTGTGAAAGGTCCTTGATAATCTTTAACGATAAATTCACTTAATAATTTGGTTTCAGCATAAACAGATATCGGGTTGGTAGAGTCGGTTTCTTTCCAAGGTTGACTAGTAGAAGAATTTCCATATACACCAGGAGTTGATAATTGAATTAAATGAGTTTCATTGAGTTTCAAAATATTAAGGTCATGAATTAACCTTTTTAAAAGAAAAGAATTTAATTGTATAGCTTTTAACTCATCTTTTTCACACCCATCAACACTAACGAGGCCAGCTGTGTTGATGATGCAATCAGGCTTGAATTCACCTAAAATTTCTAAAAAATTTGAATCAAAGCTATTGAAAGAAAATTTCACATAATCTTTCCTATCAATTCTGATTGAATTGTATGTAGACAATGTTTCATAGTCTTTTGAGAATTCTGAGTGACAATGAGAACCTAATAATCCATTTCCTCCCAAAATTAATATTTTTTGCTTGCCTTTCCTCATTTCCTTAAACTAATCACTATGATAAATATAATTCTTTTCTATTTATACACTTTCATATGAAATATTGTTCTAAATGTCTTCAGCTAGAAACCAGACCAAACATTTCTTTTAAAAATGGTGTTTGTCAGGAGGAGTGAATGGAGGAAAAGATGGTACAAGGTAAGCTAATGTTCTTTTAGATCCAAACAATTAAAGTATCAGTTATATCCAAAAGTTAAAGACTAAAAATTTAAGGTGATATAATACCACCTAAATTGTTTAACCTCAGTCAAGAATCCTTTTAAGCTAGTGCAGTTAAATCCTACTCTTGCAATCTTGAGTGATGAATTGTCACCTGAAGTATTTTTTACTCTTATAAAACACTCTGGAAAGAAAAAACTTTTCTTAGTAAATACCTTTAATTTTAGAAATAGTAGGCCAAATTCGTATAAAAGGAGAAAGAAATTCTTTAAATTCTTTATTTCTCTTCTTGAGATTGTTGAATTACCTCAACTAAAAATTAAAATTTCAGATCAGGATATTTATAGAAAAACAAATCAGCTTTTATTAGATTACTTAGATTCAAGTGAATTTAATCAATATATTAAAAAAATAATTTCAACTCAAATTTTAGGAAACCACAACGAAGGAGTGGAGATTGCTTTTAAAAAGCTATACTTGGAAGAGTTATTTTCCATAACTTTATTTAATGAAATTCTATTTTCATCAGAAAAAGAACTTGGTATAGATAGAATATTTATAAGGAATCTTAAATTATTATCATTTAAAGGTTTAACAGATTCTATAAATAGATCAAATCATAAAATCATCTCAAATATTTTTTCTAAATCTTATGATTATGTCTTATTTTTATTTTTTATATTTACTTCACCTAGATTTTTTCGAGAAATTATTTTTAGAGGAATACGCTTTAAGTCTATTATATTAAAAAAGTATAAAACTTCTTCACAAATAGTTTGGGGCTTACAAACTTTTGGTCAGGACGCTATGAAGAAAGGCGCAAATGACTTTGAGCTCTTTGACGAATCTGAACTAGAAATTAAAAAAAATCTCTTTCTGAGAGGAAATAAATTTGGAAAAAGTAACAAACAACAAGAAGCAATGTTGATTTCTGAATTTGATAAATTAGATTTAGATTCTTTGGATGAATCAAAACTGGCTATTCCAGTTAGATATTTTCTGAAAAATTTCGTTTCTTTTGGATTTTTTAAAAGAATATTCAATTTATCAAAACTTATATTTAACAATATTAAGATTTCTCTTTTTGAAGTTTCCATTATTGATAGGATTAATTTATCTATACTCAATGAAAAGATACTTTCGTGTTATGCAGACGTAGAAATCTCTATAAGCAAGGATGACTATTCTTTTCATCATATTATTAAAACCGTGCATCAGAATTCGCACGGGAAAATGAATGTTGGAATTCAGCATAGTGCTTTATCTAAACCTTCTCATCATCCTAATCAGGCTCATACATTTTTTGATATCTACTTTACTATGGGCCCCTGTTTTAAAGATCTTTGGTCACCTCATTGGAATAAAAATAAAAAAAATATAAGTGTAGGTCCGCACAGGGGTCATTTAATTGAGAAGGCTAAAGCTGACGAGAATCTACAGATAAAATTTAAAGAACATTATCCAAACTTGAATGTGGTGATGCTTATATCCCCCATAGATGAAAATACTTCTCCAGAATGGCTACTAAAAGAAAGTTACAACAATTTATGGAAAATTTGTGAACTTAGTCCAAAATTAAATATAATTTTGAAACCTCGAAGGCTTGAGGCTGTTTCTGATTTTAGACGCATGTTTCCCAGCATAAGCGAATACGAAAAAAGAGGTAAAATTTTCTTTGAAGTTAAAAATTTCTCTACTCAAGAGCTTATCGCCTTTACTGACTTCCTTGTAGTAGAAGAAGGATCAGG
>ENA-OSEY01001066-OSEY01001066.1-marine-metagenome-genome-assembly--contig:-NODE-1066-length-19408-cov-4.143035_pt1 | contig 19408 bp, 19 predicted proteins | sample MGYA00248465_ERZ534230 | MGnify/ENA primary metagenome ERZ534230 (study PRJEB26409, sample SAMN06344110) | marine metagenome | isolation source: Sea water from surface | place: Atlantic Ocean:Southern...
ACTGTCCAAAGTGAAGGAGCTAGTAAAGTGAAATTTATAACTCTAGCATACATTATGCGTCTTCCGAAAATGCTTTTGCAGATACATATTCATTCATTTTATTTGATGCAAATTCATAAATTTTTTGTAATTCTCCAGCATCAAATGCTCTATACCAATTTAGATCATCAAACATCCCACTTGCTTTAATAATACCTGTCATTGATGCAACCGCTTCATCATTCGGACCTTCAATAAGAGCTATGGCATTCATTTCTGGATGATTGATATATAGCATTTGAAGCAATTTACCACCCAGATTTTCAAAAAAGGGAGTTACTATTTCAGTACGGTTTTGTGGTTTCCCAACCATAGAAGAGCTAAATTCAATACTAAGCTTTCCAATCATTATATATTTGTACATATATTTTCCTTTCTTTTTGATATAAAATCATATTAATCATATGTTAGGATTAAATTAATTTTGTTTTACATTTCTATTTTTTTCAACTGGATTTTTAAAAAAGGATAATTAACCTTGAGTAAAGATGAAATTCATTATGATATTACACACATCTCTTTTTTAGAGAAACTATGGGGTGACGGATATATGTCACCTGGTGGCAAAAAAGAAATTAATAGGTTATTAAATGGTTTAGATCTTACTGAAAAAAAAATATTAGATGTTGGATGTGGTGCAGGTGGTATAACAGTAAGCTTAGTGAAAGATTATGGTGCAAAAGAAGTCATAGGCGTAGATGTTGAAGAAGATGTAGTGAATTCTGCTATTAAGAGAGTAGTAAAAAATCGATTAAAAGATAACATTGAAATTCTTCTTATTGGCAAGTCAAATTTACCCTTTGAAGATAACTGCTTTGATATAGTTTTTTCAAAAGATTCTTTTGTTCATATTCCTGATAAAGAAAAAACTTTTTCTCAAGTTTTTAAAGTATTAAAACCAGGAGGATTTTTTGTCTTTTCAGACTGGTTAATTTCTCATGATCAAAAACCATCAAAAGAAATGGAATATTACTTGAAACTGGAGGATTTAGGTTTTGGAATGGGATCTCCATTATTATATCATAATGCATTAAAGAAAAGTGGGTTTGTTTCTATAAAAAAGAATAACAGGAACAAATGGTATAAAGAAGAAGCTAGAAAAGAATTACAAATATTATCAGGTCCAGCTAGAAAGTCTTATGAGGAGATTACTTCAAATAACTTTATTGAAGATCAAATTAAAACTTGGAAGGCTATGATTAGAGTTTTAGATACTGGTGAACACTGTCCTCATCATTTTCTTGCACAAAAACCTGAAAATTAATTATTCAATTAAAACCTCTTAGTATTGATAAATTTTCATTAATTTTTTTTTAATTATTAATTCTACAGGCTATATTGTAATTTTTACTTGAATTCCCTGTTGTTTATATTATTTAACACGGATGCATATTGTCTTTCCATACATTAGAACAAAAAAATCATGATTATAGCAACTATTAAAGAAACAAGTGAAAATGAAAACCGCGTAGCCATAACGCCTGAATCTGCAAAATTTTTGATAAAATTAGGTCATGAAGTAATCATACAATCAGGTGCCGGAGATAAGGCTCGGTTTTCTGATAAAGATTATAAGGCATCTGGTTGTAAAATCTTAAAATCATCTTCTGGTATTTTCAAAGAAGCTGATGTTATAGCAAAAGTTAATGCACCTAGCAAAATTGAGCAAAGCAAACTCCAAAAAAAACAAGTTTTAATTAGTTTTATTTGGCCTGCTCAAAATAATTCTTTATTAGAAAATTTACAAAAAAAAGGTGTTACTTCTATTGCCATGGATATGGTACCTAGAATAAGTCGTGCTCAAAAAATGGATGCATTATCATCCATGTCTAATATTGCTGGTTATAGGGCAGTTGTAGAAGCAACTAATAATTTTGATAGATTTCTAACTGGTCAGATAACAGCTGCTGGAAAAGTTCCACCGGCTAAAGTTTTGGTAATTGGCGCTGGAGTTGCTGGTTTAGCTGCCATTGGAACATCTGTAAGTTTAGGTGCTATTGTTAGGGCTTTTGATGTTAGACCTGAAGTAGCAGAGCAAATTGAAAGTATGGGTGCTGAATTTCTAATGCTTGACTTTGATGAGGGTGCAGATGGATCTGAAACAGGTGGGTATGCAGCTCCATCAAGTCCAGAGTTTAGAGAAAAACAATTAGAATGTTTTAGAAAACAAGCAGATGAAGTAGATATTGTTATTACAACGGCACTAATACCTGGAATGGATGCTCCTAAGTTGTGGTTAAAAGAATTCGTTGATAAAATGAAACCAGGATCAGTGATAGTAGATTTGGCCGCTGAAAAAGGTGGTAATTGTGATTTAACTAAACCAGGCGATAAGATAGTTACAAAAAATAATGTAACTATTGTCGGTTATACAGATTTTCCAAGTAGAATGGCATCTCAGTCTTCAACTCTTTATTCAACAAATATTAGGCATATGATTGATGATTTAACTCCAAAGAAAGATGGCAAGATTAACATCAATATGAAGGATGACGTCATAAGAGGAAGCACCGTTACTCATAACGGAGAAATTACTTTTCCTCCGCCTCCTCCAAAAGTTCAGGCTATAGCTAAGCAAGCTCCAAAACCCGTTGAAAAAACTCCTGAGGATATTAAAGCAGAAGAAGTTGAAGCTTTTAGAAAAAATACAATCCAACAAACTATTTTATTATGTATTGGCGGGCTATTTATGTTTGTGATTGGAAATTATGCTCCTTCGGAGTTTATGCAGCACATGATTGTTTTTGCCTTGGCGTGTTTTGTTGGTTTTCAAGTCATTTGGAATGTAAGTCATGCTTTGCATACACCACTTATGGCTGTTACTAACGCAATATCAGGCATTATAATTATAGGTGCAGTTTTGCAAATGACATCTGAAAGTTGGATAGCAATCATTCTTGCAGCTATTTCAGTACTGATCTCAACCATTAACATAGTTGGCGGTTTCTTGGTTACAAGACGTATGTTAGCAATGTTTCAGAAATCTTAATTAGAGGACATACCTATGGAATATGGATTAGTATCTGCAGCATATATTTCGGCAAGTGTATTATTTATATTGTCATTAGGTGGTTTAAGCAACCAAGAGAAAGCAAAAAGGGCTGTTTGGTTTGGTATCGCTGGTATGGGCTTATCTGTTCTATTTACTGTTTTTGGAGGTAGTTCTGGGAATTTTTGGTTACTTTTTCCCATGATCATTATCGGTTCTGTAATCGGTTATTATGTTGCACAAAAAGTTGAAATGACCGAAATGCCTCAGCTTGTAGCTGCCCTCCACAGTTTTGTTGGTTTAGCGGCAGTTTTTATAGGAATCAATGCTCAACTTGAATTATCTTTTGTCGAGAGTTTTACTGGCAATATAAATGAGTTGAGTGGATTCACGAAAAAAATAGCATCTAAAGATTCTGCAGAAATTTCAATAATGGCTGTAGAGATATTCCTTGGAGTTTTTATTGGCGCTATTACCTTTACTGGTTCTGTAGTAGCATTTGGTAAATTATCGGGAAAAATTGATGGCAAAGTTTATAAACTACCAGGTGGGCACGGTCTTAATTTGGTTGCTTTGGTAATTTCAATATTATTGGGACTTTTATATTTTAACGGGTCAGGCATCTGGACAATTATTATAATGTCTATTTTGGCTGGTTTTATTGGTTGGCACTTGATAATGGGTATTGGTGGTGCTGATATGCCTGTTGTTGTCTCTATGTTAAATTCTTATTCTGGATGGGCTGCTGCTGCCATAGGTTTTACTTTAGGAAATGACTTGTTAATTGTAACAGGCGCTTTGGTTGGATCTTCAGGAGCAATATTAAGTTATATAATGTGTAAAGCGATGAATAGGCATTTTATAAGTGTAATTCTAGGTGGCTTTGGATCGCAAGTTCAGACAGAAACTGAAATTGATGGAGAACAAATTGCAATAGATGCAGATGGTGTTGCTTCATTATTAAATGATGCAGATCAAATTATAATTGTACCTGGATATGGAATGGCTGTAGCTCAAGCACAACAAACAGTTTCTGAATTAACTAGAAGATTAAGAGCAAAATCCAAAAAAGTGAGATTTGGTATTCATCCTGTAGCTGGAAGGCTTCCAGGACATATGAATGTTTTGTTGGCTGAAGCAAAAGTACCCTATGACATAGTTCTAGAAATGGACGAAATAAATGATGATTTTCCCGATACAGATGTTGTTATTGTTATAGGATCTAATGATATAGTAAATCCAGCGGCACAAGATGACCCTAATAGTCCTATTGCAGGAATGCCTGTTCTTGAAGTTTGGAAATCTAAAAATGTTATAGTTTCAAAAAGAGGACAAGGAACTGGGTATTCTGGAATTCAAAATCCACTCTTTTTTAAAGAAAACACAAGAATGTTTTATGGAGATGCAAAACAATCACTCGATAGTTTGTTAACTAAAATAGATTAAAACATTAAAATAATTTAGAAGTCTGTTGGGGCTCCACCTTCTTTTATTCTCCTTTCAACAAACTCATTGAGTTCTTCTTTAATACCTTGGTCAGTTGGAGGAGGTTCAAAATCATCTAGTATTTTCTTCCATATTTTATTTGCTTTTTTATGCGTCCATTCAGCTCCTGCCTCATTCCAAGCTTCAAAGTTTCTCCAATCTGACAAAAAAGGAGAATAAAAAGCATCTGAGTATCTTTCTTGAGTATGCTGGCATCCAAAAAAATGACCTGTTGAACCAACCTCTGATACCGCCCCAAATGCTAAATCATCTTCCGAAAAATTACATAAATCAGGTTCAAAATATCTTTTGAATTGTTGTAAAACTTCACAATCCATTACAAATTTCTCATAAGAAGCTATTAATCCACCCTCTAACCAACCTGCACTGTGATAAACTAGATTTGTACCCGAAGTTGCTGAGGCCCATAGGCTATTTAAACTTTCCCACATAGCTTGACCATCAGGTGCATTTGCAGCACATGCATTAGATGACCTAAGAGGTAAATTATAATATCGTGCCATTTGTCCTGTTATTTGAGTTGCACGAACATACTCCGGTGTCCCAAATGCAGGTGCTCCGGATTTCATATCCACATTAGAAGTGAAAGTACCTAAAACAACAGGACAACCAGGATTGATATACTGTAATAATGCAATTGCGGCTAATCCCTCAGCTATCGATTGTGCAACAGCTCCTACTATGGTAACCGGTGCCATGGCACCAGCTAAGGTAAATGGTGTAACAACAACAGGCTGATTTTTTCTTGAAAAACGCATTGCTCCATCAAGCATCGGCCAGTCATGTTTTAGGGGTGAAGATGAGTTAATATTGGTATATATTCGGGCTTCTTTTTTAAATTCATCTTCATCAAGACCGCTAGCTATTCTAACCATTTCAATAGCGTCTTCAACTCTTTCTGAACCTAGTGAATATGCATGACACACTTTATCAGTCAATATTAACTTTTCATATATGCATTTAAGATGTCTTATTGAGGAATGTACATCGATTGGTTCTACAGGATAGCCTCCTGCTACATGTATACAATTAAAATATTGCGTTAGTTTAAGGAGGTCTCTAAAACTTTCAAAATCACCAGGTCTTCTGCCTCGGTCTAAATCCATCACGTTGGGTGGAGAAGAAACATTGACAAATGTCATGTGACGTCCACCAATGACTACTTTATGTTTTTTATTCCTAGGTATGATTTCAAATTCATTAGGTGCATTTTTTATCATTTCCATGACCCAATTTCGATCCATCTTAACATTGTCAGAATTCGGGTCTACCTTACATCCTGCTTTCTTGAGAATAGATTTGGCTTCACTATTAATAAATTCAATTCCTATATCCTCTAAAATTCGCATGGCTGTATTATGAATTTTTTCAATACCTTCCAATGGTATAGGTTCAATGAAATTATCATTATTAATAGGTAGTGACCAGGGAGTTTGAGAAATAGAAAAACTATTTTCTCTTCTTTTATTACCAGAGCGTCCACCTGATCTAGACTTTCTCATTTCTTTCATAGTAACCAATTTTTTATTTAATAAAAAACCAAGAAAAAAAATAAGTAAAGAAAATTATCTACAAATTAATTTAAATAATTTGGAATATCTTCAATAGATGTTAGAATAATATCTGCATATGGATCTAATTCCTTTTTTTCTGCAACACCTGTAAGAACTCCAATTGCATGTACTCCAGCTTTTTTTGCAGCAATTAGGTCATGAGTACTATCACCAACCATAGCAACATCTCTTACATTTAATTTCAAAGATTTACAAAAAGCTTCTAGCTGCCCTGTTTCAGGTTTAAAGCCATAACCACTATCAGAGCCTGCTATAAAATCAAAAAATTCGATTATTTTCGCATCTTCTAATTGGGATCTACAGGGGGTTTCATTATCATTTGTTGCTACACCTATAGAAATTTCTTTTGATTTTAAATAATAAAATAATGCTCTCAGGTCTCCCACTGGTTTTGGGGTAAGTGTCATTAATTTTGAATTTATAAACTTTTCTAATGCTTCTCCTTTTAAATTTTTCGAGAAAGGTTCAATTGTGTATAAAAATTCTTTGGTTGTTCCAGCAATAAAAGGACTTCCTTTTAAAAATTTTTTTCTGGATAAATTAAAGCCTAATATATAGGCCATTTTTTGCTTTTTTTCAATTGAATCACCGCTTAGAATTTCTAAAACTTCGTCTAACCAGTCTCCCCAACTCTCTTGGAAATGAAATAATGTTCCATCCTTATCAAAAATTAGTCCTTTAAATCTCAATATAGGTTCCTTTATACTGTTAGTGACTTATACATTTAAGGAAATTTAAGTTATGAGACAAGTCCCTGCAGTCAAACAAGATTATTTATATTTTGAAGAACTAAAAACTCGTTGGAGGGATAGTGATGTATATGGTCATATGAATAATGCAGTTTTTTACGAATATGCAGATACTATTGTAAATAGCTGGTTAATAAATAAAGGATCGCTAAATGTCCCATTAAGTAAAACTGTAGGATTAGTAGTAGAAACAAGATGTACTTATTTTTCTGAACTTAAATTCCCTGACTTAGTCACGGCTGGTCTAAAATTAAATAAATTAGGTAATTCTTCTGTCCATTATGAGATAGGTCTTTTTTCTAATTTTGAAGAAAAAACTGCGGCTAGAATTTCTTTTATACATGTTTTTGTAGATGTAAAAACTAGAAAACCAAAAAAAATTCCTTCAAAATTATTAGAACCCCTAAAATCATTAATGAAAGATTAAATTAGAAACCTATTACATAAAATTTCTATTTCTTGCCAACTTTTGGGATTATGGGTTGCAGCTAACGATTTTGGTAGAAATTTCCTTACAAGATCACATCCTGTGAAATGAAATCTATAAATACTTGGCACAAATTTTTTTGCACTTTCAATTTGTGACAAATTATCATCAATGAAAATTATTGGTTTTTGCATTCCTTTACATAATTGTTTTAAGGCTAGTCCTTTTGGACCTTGATTCATAATAATCGGAAATGAAATATTTAAATCCTTAAAATTTTTAAGCCTTTTTTCGTAAGCATATCCAGGAACATTTGTTAAAATGATTATTTGGGAAAATTTTGAAATATTATTTAACGTTTTTAAAGCTCCCTCTGTAATTGGTTGCCTATGAGTTTCTTTTTGTATGAAATCAATTACTAATTTTTGTGATTTTCTATTTTCTAAAATTTTGTTTGTTTTAATATTTTTTATTGAATTACTTAGTGTATATCCATTAAGTTCTAATGCCCATCCTCTTTCTTTTAGATATAAAATAAAAGGTTTTGCAAAATGTACTATGACTTCATCTGCATCTACGATAACAAGAGGTAAGTTTAACTTTATATCTAAATCTTTAATTTGTTTATAAGTTTTTTCAATCATAGGCTTTTATTTATTTATAAAAAAATTAAATTTAAAATTATTCGGAACTTTATATAGAAAATTTTCATTAAACAAGGAAGATGATTTGAACAAAAATAATTCAAAATCTAAAGAAATTAAAGATGCTGCTACAATTGTTATAGTTAGAAAAGAAAATAACAAGTATAAAATATTAATGGGGCAAAGAGGAAAAGAGGCAGTTTTTATGCCTAATAAATTTGTATTCCCTGGTGGAGCATATGAAAAAAATGATAGTTTGGTTCCTTTTTCAAAACCACTTCCAGATGAAGAAAAAACTCTTTTATCACTAAAAAGTTCTATGTCGCGATCTGAGTCACTGGCTGCAACAGTGATTAGAGAATTATGGGAAGAGACAGGATTGAAAATTGCAGAATCTTATCATTGGAATAATTTAAGAATTCATGGATGGGATGATTTTTACAAAAATAATATTGCGCCAGATGTCTCAAAATTAAAATTTTTTTTTCGAGCTATAACCCCAGTTGGCAGACCAAGAAGATTTGATGCTCGTTTTTTTATCTGTTTTGCTGAAGACTTACATTGCAATTTAGATGATTTTTCCAAAGCATCTTCAGAATTAAGTCATTTGCAATGGATAGAAATCAAAAAAACAGAAGATTTTGATCTTCCCATAATCACAAGGATAGTTTTAAAAGAAGTAAATTTCATCATTAAAAATGGAAACATTAAAGAAAGAGTACCATTTTATAATGAAGGATCTTCATCAAGTAATTTTACATATCTTTGATATTATTTAGTCTCATGTTATCTTGACACAATTTTTTTTCTGTGTAGAACAAATTTAAATTTATAGAAGGGTAAATTAATGGCGAAACCTACAACAATTAAAATTAGACTAAATTCTACTGCTGACACAGGTCACTTTTATGTAACAAAAAAAAATGCTAGAACTATGACTGAAAAGATGGTTGTAAAAAAATATGATCCTGTAGCCAGAAAACACGTAGAATATAAAGAGGGTAAAATTAAATAAAAAAGGCCACAAAATGTGGCCTTTCAAGACAAGTCTTTTGAGAAATATTTTTACTCTCTATTTCCCATAAACTGTAAAAGAAACATAAACATATTTAAGAAATTTATGTATAAGGATAATGCACCTAAAATTCCTGCTTTTGCAGCAATTTCTTCACCGTTTGGTGCGTTTCTAATACTTAAGTAAGTGTTTTTAATATTTTGTGTATCATAGGCTGTTAAACCTGCAAATATTAATACTCCTAAAACATTAATCGCGAACTCTAAGCCTGGACTTTGTGTAAACCAGTTAATAATCATTGCTACTATAAGTCCAATTACACCCATAAACAAAAATCTACCCATGCCAGATAAATCTTTTTTGGTTGTATAACCGAACAAACTCATTGCTCCAAAAGCTACTGCAGTAGTAAAAAATGCGTTTGCAATAGAAGCACCAGTATATACTACGAAAATAGTTGATAAAGAAAGTCCCATTAGGGCAGAGAACAACCAAAAAGATAGTTGTCCTGCTGAATAACTCATTTTCATTACTCTTGCTGAGAGAAAGAATACGAAGCCTAAAGGAGCAAACATAACTATAAGCGAAATAATAGAATTACTGAATAAAGCACCTACAAGTTGAGGTGAAGTTCCTATTGACCAAGCAACTAAACCAGTAATTACCATTGCAACTGCCATCAAGCCATAAACTTTATTCATATGAGCTCTTAGACCACTATCAATGTTTATGTTACTATCAGATCTTGTAGTCGATCTAATTGATTCAAATTCTGCCATAAATATCTCCTTCACATTATGGAATAAACTGAAATAAATATCGTATTTATTTATGAAAATTTCAAGAGTTTTTTGAATTTTTTCTTGATTTACTTTAGGTTAATCAATTGTTTTTAAAATTTTTGCAGGTTTTGAATTTATTGGTTTAATAGCAAAAAAAGTACTTGTAATTAGTGAAATAAAAATACCAGTTAATGTTATCCAAATTGCAGAAGATACAAAAAAAGAAAATTCACTATTTAAAAAATACGAAATGACTACCCACGACATTATTGCACCTAAGATTATTGCAACTAAGCCTGCAAAGCTACCAATAATTACAGAGCGTAATAGAATAGATAACAATATAATTTTTTTTGAAGCTCCAAGTGTTTTTAAAATAGAAGACTCAAAAATCCTATTTTGTTCAGAAGTCGAAAGTGCTCCAATAATGACGAAAAAACCCAGAAATATAATTAGTGCAGCACACCACTTAATAATTAATGAAGATTTCAAAATAATATCTTTTACTTTTTTAACTGTTTCTCCTACAGATACTGATGTAACGTTAGGAAATTTTTGGGTTATAATTTTAATAATCTCTGTTTCATATTTCTTAGGTGCATAGATAGTTGCAATATTAGTATGAGGAGCATTTATGAGTGCGCTAGGGTTAAAAACCATTAAAAAATTTATTCCCATTGTTGCAAAATTTACTTCTCTAAAACTGTAAATAGTTCCTGTCAAATCTCTTCCTAAAATATTGACGGTTATTGTATCACCAATTTTTAAGCCAAGTTCACTTGCCTCATTCTGAGCAAAACTAACTAGTGGTGGTCCTTCATAATTTGATGGCCACCATTCACCTTTAGTTATTTTTTCAGCAGTGGTAGGTTTGTTTTCATAGGTAATTCCCCTATCCCCTCTAAGAGCCCAATGATCTATCTTTAATTCAGACACATCCTTATTATTTATCTTGGTAATGAAACCTCTAAGCATAGGAGCAGTTTTAATGTCAGAAATTAAATTTTTTTCTTTTAATGAATCAATCAAACTTTCTTTTTGATTTTTTTGAATATCAATCAAAAAATATAATGGTGCTTTTTTAGGTATATCGTTAGTAAGCGTGAATTGTAAATTTTTTTCAATTTGGCCCATAGTTGCAAGAATTATAAGTCCAATCCCTATAGATAATAAGACGGATTTATTTTCACCATTTTCACTACCAATTGATGCCAAAGCCAATTTTAATGAAAGCATTTTATTAATTTTATTAGTAGTAATTAATTTTTTAGTTGAGTGCTTCAGGAATAAGGACATCAAATTTAAAATGATAAAAGAAAATATTGATCCAAAAATAAACCAAAGAGCTAACGTTATATCAGGAGAGATAAGCAAAATAATTATGATTAGAGTAAAAATAAGTCCAAACATATAGAGTAATTGACGTAAATTAGGTAATTCCAACCTACTATTAATACTATGGGATCTATATAGGTCTGTAATTTTTTTATCGCAAAAGTTAAAAAGAGGTATTAAGGAAAAAATTAAGCTTATAAGAGTACCCAGTATAAGGGAAATTAAAATTGGCTGAATAAATACCTCTACTTTTAAGGGGAATGGAATAACAGCATTAAGTGAAGGTTCAGCTAATTTTAACAGATAGCTACCTGTTATGGCGCCTAGTGAAGTTCCTACAAATGACATTGCCAAAATTTGAATTAAGTAAATTCTAGTCAATATGCTATTTGTTGCACCTATAGTTTTTAATGTTGCTATAGTTCCTCTTTTAATATTTAAGTAAGACGTAACAGAAGTACTAACTCCAACACCACCGATAATTAAACCAGACATACCCAAAATAGTGAGAAAGAAATACAACCGATTTACTACTGCTTCGATACCAGGAGCTGGATTTCTAGTATCTCTCCAGCGAAAGCCTTTGCCATAAAACTTTTTTAAGAAAAGAGATTTTACGGCTTCTAAATCTTTATTATTTGAAATTTTGAGATAGTAATTTGTTTCAAAAAGGGTACCTTGTTTTAACAATCCTGAATTTTTTAATGAATTAGTATCCACTATAACTTTTGAGCCTAAACTAAAACCATTAGAGCCAATATCGGGAATACTAGACATGGTTCCTCTGATTTTGTATAAAGATTCACCAAGCTTTAAGTTTGAACCTACCTCTAAATTTAGTTGTTCAAGTAAATTATTTTCTACTAAAATACCATAATTATCGCCACTTTTTTTCAAAGCCTCTTTTATACTTATTTCTGGTTCTATTGTAACTTTGCCTATTAATGGATATTTTTGATCTACGCTTTTAACTTGAACTAAGGCTTGGTTGTATTCATCACCAATATCAATTGTAGAAACCATACTTCTGAAAGTAATAACCTCTGTGAAAGAAGAAGAAATTTTTTTTATTTCATTTAATTCGTCTGATGATGCACCTCTATAGGCAAGAGTAAGGGATATATCACCGCCTAATATTTCAGATGCTTCTGTTTGTAATCCCTCTTTAATACTCTCCCTAAAAGTTCCAATTGACGAAATAGTAAGTACACCAAAAAATAGACAAATAAAAAAAATCCAAAATTTACTTAAACCACCTCTTAAATCTTTAAAAGCAAATTTTATTATCGATAGATTAGACAAGATTGTTACCGGTGACTTTCTATTGTTTTTCCATTCTCTAATTTAACTTGCCTTTGACATTTTTTTGCAAGTTCAGTTGAGTGAGTTACTATAACTAGGCTACTTTTATTTTTTTTATTTAAACTAAAAAGAAGATCAATAATTTTTAACCCAGTATTTTGATCTAAATTTCCAGTAGGTTCATCTGCTAAAATAATTTTTGGTTTTATTGCTAAGGCTCTTGCAATTGCAACTCTTTGTTGTTCTCCTCCAGATAACTGAGAAGGAAAGTGGTTTAATCTTTTTTCTAAGCCAACTTCATTAAGAATTTCAATTGCTCTATTTTTTACATTTAAATAACCTGCTAATTCTAAGGGAATAGATACATTATCAAGGGCTGTGATTGTGGGAATTAAGTGGAAAGATTGAAATATTATTCCAATTGTATTTTTTCTTAAGTTAGTTAATTGGTCTTCAGATAATTTAGTGATTTCACTACCATTAACAATAATTGAACCAGATTCACTATCTTCAAGACCACCCAATAACATTAATAAAGAAGATTTTCCTGAACCTGATGGTCCAACAAGTGCCACAGTTTCTTCTTCAAATAGTGAAAAATTTACTGAATTTAGAATTTGTAGTTTACCAGATGCTGATGGAAATGATAAACTTAAATCAGTAGTTTGGATGAGTATTTTTTTTTTCATCTTAGCCAGTTTTGAATAGGTGCAATTGATATATGAGTATAATTTTTAATTACAATAAGATATCTTTAGTTTTATTCTTTTTGTTTATTTACTCCTTTACAAATGCGACAGAAAAATTAGAGAACTCCAGATTAATAATCATAGGTGATAGCCTAATTCAAGGATATGGACTGCCAAAAGATAAAGGTTTTGTAAATCAGTTACAAAAAAAATTATTGGAAAAAAAAGTTAATATTCTCCTGATAAATGGTGGTGTATCGGGAGATACAACTGCAGGTGGACTTTCAAGAATTGATTGGAGTATTACTGATGATATAAATGCTGTAGCTATTTCTCTTGGAGCTAATGATATGTTAAGAGGAATACCACCAAGCTTTTCGAAGGAAAACTTATCTAAAATAATAATGAAAGTTAAAGAAAATAATTTGCCAATACTTTTGATAGGTATAAAGTCAATTGAAAACTATGGAAAAGAATATAAAAATGAATTTGATGTTATGTTCTCTAACTTAGCAGATGAGTTTGAGTTATTTTTATACCCAGATTTAATGGCTCCAATTTTAAATAAAGAAGAGGATTTATCTCTCTATCTTCAAGAAGATATGTTACATCCTAATGAAAAAGGAGTTGAAATTATAGTACAGGAAATTCTACCTACTATTACTAATTTTATAGACAGCTTTAATAATAATAATTAATTTTCTCATCAAATTAAATTAATATTAATAAAATTTTTAAAAACAAATAAGATGCAAGATTTAATTAATTTAGGTAAAAAGGTTGCAATTGCTGGTGGAAAAGAGGCAATGAAATATTTTAGAAAGCCGAATTTAGATTTTGATAACAAATCTCAGACCCATTTTGATCCTGTATCAAAAGCTGATATAAATACAGAAAATATTATGAAGAATTTAATTCTTCAACATAGACCTAATGATACTATAATTGGCGAAGAAAATATTGATGTTAAGGGTTCCAGTGGCTTCTCATGGATAATAGATCCAATAGATGGGACGAGAGGTTTTATGGCAGGACAAACCTCTTGGACAGTACTGATTTCTTTAAATGAAGGAGACAAGCATCTTTTTGGCATCATATACCAGCCTTTTACCGATGAAATGTTTATTGGATTTAATAATTCTTGTAATTATTTGCATAAAAGTAAGACGAATAAAATTTTTGTAAAAAATTGTAAAAAAATTTCTAATGCGATTATTCATACTACTGATCCAAATATGGGGACCAATCTTGAAAATTTTGCTATGTCAAAATTAAGAAGTTATTGTAGACTTTCAAGATATTCTCTGGATGCTTATGCATATGGATTATTAGCATATGGTAATATTGATCTTATAGTTGAATCCTCTATGCAATTCTATGATATACAGGCACCCCTTTGTGTGATCAAATCCGCAGGAGGATTTTTTTCAGATTGGAGAGGTGGTAATAATTTTAGTGATGGACGAATATTAGCTTGTGGAAGTGATCATGTTCATAAAGAAGCTTTGGAAATACTATCTAAATATATTTAGTAAGCTTTACTTATTTATTATTTTATTAATAAGGAAAATTTTTGTTCAAAAATTTATCAATCTCTTCCCAGATTATTTCTTTTATATCTAATGTTTCAAAAAATACTTCATGCATTGCACCAGATAAAATTTTTAATTCACCCATTGGAGTTCTAGCCATTCGGTTTTCAATGGCTTTTTTTGAAATCACTTTGTCAGATTCTCCCAAAAATGTAAGTTGAGGTATTTCAGGTGGAGGCATTTTTGCCAGTTTATTTAATTCATCGTTAAGGGCTTTTAGCCAACTAAGTGTTGGCGGTCCTAAACCCAACCTTGGATCTATTAGTAAATTATCACGCATTTCATTATAAGCATCTATATTTTTTGTTAATAAATTTTTTTCAAATGGTTTAGTAAGAATGTTAAATCCATCAATTTTGTAGGGATAAGTTAGCAGTCCGAGGCCCATAGAAATTGCTAAATTAAAGATTGGAATTAAAATTGAAACAGTTAAATCTGACACGGGTAATCCCCAAAGAGGGGCAGAAAAAATAGCAGATTGAAAAGTTGTATCTCTTAATAAATACCTTAAACCTATACAGCCGCCCATGCTATGAGCTAAGAGTAATTTGGGCTTTTGATTTAAAGTATCTTTTAAGTGTTCTAATATAGTTTCTAAGTCTATTTGATATTCAAAGAAATCTTTTACATGACCTATATCTGTTCTTCCATGTGGTCTTTGTGACAAACCTTGTCCTCTCCAGTCAATACACAAAACCGAAAAGTTTCTATCTAAAAATTCTTGAATTACAAAATTATATTTTTCTATATATTCAGTTCTTCCTGTAAGAATTATTACGGTACCTCTATTACCTTTTTCCCAGTATCCGTATCTTATGAATTTTCTGTCTTCAGTTTGAATATAATCAAGTATTCCTTCAGGTAGGAGTTTAATACCTAATCTAGGTAAAGGATTAAGTGTACTTTTAGGCAAGGATATTACCTAACTGCATTGCTACTCCCATACTTCCTTCTACTTTAAGACTGCCCCCCATGAACGCTGAAGTTGGATTCATTTCTCCTTCTAAAATATTTTGAAAAGTTTCAGCACTTGCTATTAATGTACAATCTGTTTCTTCAGTAGATTCTCTAACACCATTACTGTCAACAACTATGGATCCCTCATTTTCAATTTCAAATTTTGCACTAAAATCGATACTTTTATCTTGAAGTTTTTCTTCCAGAGCCTTAATGGCTGTTTCTATTATATTTGACATAAGAATTCCTTATATTTTTTCAAAGTTTTAGTTATTGTAAAATGAAACTCAAAAATTTAAAATGAAATTTATTTCTGGTTTCTGATTTTTTATTAATTTTTGTAGTTATTAGAATCAAGACCTTATTATTTGATGTAGATAATAATTTATAATTGATGCTTAAAAAAATTTACTCAAACAAAAATATAAAAGCATTATTAGGTCCTACTAATACTGGAAAAACTTTCTTTGCAATTGAGAAAATGCTTAATTACCCAACTGGTATGATTGGCCTTCCTTTAAGATTACTGGCAAGAGAAGTTTATGAGAAAGTTTCTCAAAAATGTGGTAAACAAAATGTCGCTTTAATTACTGGTGAAGAAAGAATTATGCCTGAAAATCCAAGATATTGGATTTGTACAGTTGAAGCAATGCCTGTAAGTCTAACACTTGATTTTGTAGCAATTGATGAAATTCAATTATGTGCCGATCTTGATAGAGGTCATATTTTTACTGACAGGTTGTTTAACCTTAGGGGAAAAAAGGAAACTATTTTTTTAGGTTCTAGTTCTATAAAAAGAATACTATCTAAAATTTTACCAGATGTTGAATTTTTATCTAGAAAGAGATTGTCAAAACTTACTTATTCAGATTCTAGAAAGATAAACAAAATTCAACCCAGGTCTGCAATAGTTTGTTTTTCTGTTGAGGAAGTTTATGCTATTGCAGAAATAATAAGAAGAGAAAAAGGTGGAGCTGCTATTGTTACAGGTGGGTTATCTCCCAAAACTAGAAATTCACAGGTTGCTTTATACCAAAGTGGTGAAGTTGATTATCTTGTGGCTACTGATGCAATAGGTATGGGTTTAAACTTAGATTTAGCAAATGTCTCTTTTGCAAGTTTAACCAAATTTGATGGATTTAATCACAGAAAACTTTTTGTTAATGAGCTAGCTCAAATTGCTGGAAGAGCTGGCAGATATACAACTGACGGTACATTCGGTACTACAGCTAATTGTGAGCAATTAACATATGATGTAATCAATAATATAGAAAACCATCGATTTTTAGATATAAAGAAAATTCAATGGAGAAATTCAAATTTATCTTTTGAGAACCTTAACTCTCTAATTGAATCTTTAAATATTAAGCCAAAAATGATAGATTTGATGAAATCTAGAGAAAGTACTGACCTTAGCACTTTTAAGATGATGTCAGAAAATCAATTGATATATGAAAAAATACTAAATATTAAAGATGTAAAACTTTTATGGACTGTATGTCAAATACCAGATTATAGAAAAATTTCTTTAACAGATCATGTACAAATTCTAACTGAAATTTTTTTATTATTAATTGATAAAGGTGAATTACCTGAAACATGGCTTGAAAAAAAAATCATATCATTAGATAAATATGATGGTGAAATTGAAAAAATATCTAGGAGATTATCATATATTAGAACATGGAATTATGTGGCTAATAGAGGTAGCTGGCTCGAAAATCCGTCATTTTTACAAAAAGCTGCAAAATCAATCGAAGAAAAATTATCAGATAAGCTTCATCAACTTCTTATTGAGCGCTTTATTGATAGAAGAACAACAGTACTATTAAAAACAATTAGGGAAAGAGGAAAGTTGAACGCAGAATTTAATCAAGATAATGATTTAATTGTTGAAAATCAAATAATCGGGAGAGTTGAAGGTTTAAATTTTATTTTTAACAATACTGAAAGTTCAATAGAGAAAAAAAGATTGCTATTGATTACTAAAGACATTGTTGTTTCTAAAATAAAAAATATAGTTAACCAATTATATGAAACTCCTGATACAGAATTCTCAATTAATAATTTGGGAGAGATTATTTGGCAAAAAAATATAATTGGAAAACTAGAAAGAGGAAATTTAATATATAAACCCTTTGTTATACCTATTATCTCTGATATTGTTCCATCCTCAATTATAGAAAAAATAAAAACCCGTATTGAATATTTTGTAAATAACTATATCAAACAAAATTTTTCCTCACTTTTCTCAATTATAGACGATAAAGAAATTGTTGGTATTTCTTCTGGGTTGGTTTTCATAATGAGTGAGCATTTGGGGGTTTTATCAAGAGTCCATGTGAAAAAGGAAGTTAACAGTCTTGATCAAGATTGTAGATCAAAATTTAGAAAATATGGATTTAGATTTGGTCAGTATAGTGTTTATCACCCATTATTTTTAAAACCAGAACCTACAAGGTTAAGGATGACTTTGTGGAAAATATTTAATCAAGTAGAAAAGAGTATTGATCCTCCTTTACCAGGGTTAGTGACTATTCCAATATTAGATGGAGTTGAAAACACTTATTATGAGGTTGCTGGATTTAAAAATCTTGGATCAAGGGCTATAAGAATTGATATGTTAGAGAGGTTAGCAGATCTGATAAGGGCTGAAGATACAAAAAAAGGATTTAAGGCAAATTCAGAAATGTTGTCAATTACAGGTCTTAGCTTTATTCAATTAAAGGATATTTTAGAAAATTTGGGTTATAAATCCGAAAATATTCCACTTCCAGAAATCAAAACCTTAGAAATAGATAAAGAAAAAAATTTAAAAAATATTATTAACAATAATGATAAAGACAAAAATTTAGGCTTACCTGAAGCAAAATTAGATCTTGATGAAATTAACCAAAATCAAATTATTTTCAAATTTGATTATAAAAAAATAAAAATAAGTAAAACTTTTAACAAGCGTACAAAAAATAAAAATAGTCATACTAAGGCTATAGAAATTAAAAATAAAAATAATTTTAAAATAAAAAAAAATAAAGATAGGAAAAGACTAGATCCAAATAATCCATTTGCTGCCCTAGCATCTTTAATAAAAGATAATAAGGATAAATTTAATTGAGAATTGATAAATGGCTGGTTTTTGCTCGGTTTTTTAAAACTAGGACTAAAGTTTTAAGGGCAATTGAAAAAAAATTGATTTTTTTAAACGGACTAGTAATAAAAAAACAATCTCAACTTTTAAAATTAGAAGATGATATTCTAATCAAAAACTCTCATGAAATAATAAGAATTAAAGTGAAAGGCTTTGCTGAAAAAAGAGAAGGCTATGAGAAAGCAAAATTTTTGTATGAAAAGAAGAGTAGTGTAATTACAGATCTTGTAAAAAATAAAAATAATGTGATTGATGCTTTTAAAAACTCTTCACGTCCAAATAAAAAGGATAGAAGAGCATTGTCAAAGCTTAAAAATTTTGGGAATTTAATTAAATAACATTTGTAAATCTTTTTAAACTAAATAAATTGACTACATGTATGACAGTTGTAATCTAATAGTAAAATAACGTTATTTCGAATGAGTAATTGAATGACATATATTGTAAATGATAATTGTATAGACTGTAAATATACGGATTGTGTAGAAGTTTGTCCTGTGGATTGTTTTTATGAAGGTGAGAACATGTTGGTCATTCATCCTGATGAATGTATAGACTGTGGTGTGTGTGAGCCTGAGTGTCCTGCAGATGCCATCCGGCCCGACACAGAGCCAGATATGGAAAAATGGGTGGAATTTAATAGAAAATACTCAGAACTAT
>ENA-OSEY01001067-OSEY01001067.1-marine-metagenome-genome-assembly--contig:-NODE-1067-length-19402-cov-8.802950_pt1 | contig 19402 bp, 23 predicted proteins | sample MGYA00248465_ERZ534230 | MGnify/ENA primary metagenome ERZ534230 (study PRJEB26409, sample SAMN06344110) | marine metagenome | isolation source: Sea water from surface | place: Atlantic Ocean:Southern...
TGAGATATCAAACTTTTCTTCTACAAAGGGAATAACATCTTCAGTTAGAAATTCTAAATAGTATAGATTGTTGTTATTTACCCATTCTTGATAACGTCTTTTCTTAAAACCACTATCAAAGTAGGGAATTGATTCTTTTGGAAAATACTCAGCATATCTTTTAGTTTCATCAACAAAAAATCGATTACCTTTTTTTGCGCTGTGTATACCAATAATGACAAAATTTAATTCATTTTCATTTAAATTCATTTGTTCAATCTTTTCATCAATGCCCCACTCCATGTTATGCCAGCTTTCAGCAGCATTAAAAAGCTCCTCTCCATCATTCATAAATATAAATAATGTATCTGAATCAATTATTTTATTATTTGGATAATATATTTGAATCTTTCTTGTATCGTAATCGGACTCAATTACAAAATTCTCTAACTCACCAAATGAAACATCTGAAAAGCTATTTAAAGATATAAATAATAATAGAAGTATCCTCAAAATATTCTCTCAATATAGGGATATAAATAATAAGCCGTTACACCTGAAATAATTAAAAGGCTATACCAAAAAATTCTTGGTCTAGCATTTGGTAAGAAATTACCTGTCTGATGCAATAATCCGAAAAAAATTACAAAAATCCAAAATAATATTACTTCACCGTAACCCATCTTTTAGAAAATCTTGTTATACAAGAAGAATACTGCTCCGCCTAATGCCCACTGAAATACAGTAACCAAGAAAACCGATAACAAATAATAAATTACATTTTTAATTTGAGGAGTTAAAAAAATATTTTTAAAGCTCTCAACCGTGGTAAGAATTATCATCGATATTCCTACTGTAATGATCATACTTACATAAACTAAAGTATCTTGAATTTCCATTATAAATCCTCCTTAACTAATAACCGCTTGCATGTCCGTCTTTTCTACTCTCAGATGCACCATAATACACCCCATCAACTCTCATAATTGCTTGATAACCACCATAACCACCTTTTTCGTCTTTAAGATTATGTCCTAATTTCATTAGTTCACTTCGCACTTGGTTATCGATGCCAGATTCAAGACTGAGAAATCCACCATTTATCATGGTTTCTCCAGTAGGTTCTGATGATCCAAAATGTCTTATACGTGGAGCATCTCCTGCTTCTTGAAGATTCATTTGAAAATCTACAATATTTACAACGATTTGGGCATGCCCTTGAGGTTGCATCCCTCCACCCATTAATCCAAAACTTATAAATGGCTTGTCATCTTTGGTAATAAATGCAGGAATAATTGTATGAAATGGTCTTTTGCCACCTTCTAAGCTGTTACGATGTTTTGGATCTAAATTAAACATTTCTCCTCTATCTTGAAGCATAAAACCAAGATTTGGAGGAACCATACCTGAACCCATACCTCGATAATTACTTTGAATGAGTGAAACCATGTTTCCATCACTATCAGCAACTGTCATATAGATGGTATCGCCATTTTCAAAAATACCAGTGTCATAGGTGGATGCAGCTTTTTTAAGATCAATTAATTTATTTCTCTCTAATGCATATTCTTTAGAAATTAGTTCTTTAACAGGCACATCAGCAAAATTCATATCAGCATAGTATTTTGCTCTATCTTCATAGGCTAATTTCTTTGCTTCTGTAAAGATATGAATATATTCAGCAGAGTTATGTCCCATATTAGAAATATCATATTGCTCAAGAATATTTAGTATTTGCAGAGCAGCAATACCTTGGCCATTTGGTGGTAATTCCCAAACATCAAAACCTCTATAATTAGATGAAACTGGAGTAATCCATTCAGGTTGGTAATTTTTGAGATCATCTTCTGAGAGAAAACCGCCTTGCTCAATTATGAATTTTGAAATTATTTTAGCTATTTCGCCTTTATAAAAACTTTCTCCATAAGATTTAGCAATTTCTTTGTAGGTATTGGCTAAACCCTTATTGACGAAAATATCACCTTTTTTGAGAGCATCTCCATTTGGCATCCATACATCTTTAAAATTTGGATAATCTTTATATCTCACAGATGACAATTGAAGATAATAGCCAACTACCTCAGTTATTGGAAACCCATTATCTGCATAGTAAATAGCGTTAGTAAATAACTCATCAAAGGATTTTTTACCAAAACGTTTATGAAGTGCTGTCCATCCAGCAACAGCTCCTGGAACAGTAACTGGTAAAGGACCAAATGGAGGAATTTTATCTATACCCATAGCTTTAAGCTTTTTAATTGTCATATCTTGTGCAGCTGGACCAGATGAATTTAAACCATAGAGCTTTTTATCATCTTCAATCCAAACTATGGCAAATAAGTCACCACCAATACCACACCCAGTTGGCTCGACGAGACCTAAAACAGCATTTGCAGCAATAGCTGCATCGATGGCATTGCCACCATCCTTAAGAACATCTATAGCTGTTTGTGTAGCCAGTGGATGGCTCGTTGCTGCCATTCCATTTGTTGCAATTACTTCTGAGCGAGTTGCGAAATCTTTTCCTAAAATTCTGTCATAAGAAATAATATAATTTGAAAGGAATAAAAAAATTGTTAATGTAAGAAATTTCATAACTCTTTAGATCATAACTTAAGAAAAAACGTATCTTCAAGGCTTTCTATAATATTTGATATATTTTCTAAATCGCATCCACCATAAACATATAAATCTGGTCTTACTAAAACAAAGTCATATTTATCAAAAATATTTCCTAATCGACTTTCTTTATCATCTTTTGATGTAATTTTTTCAAAATGAATTGATAAATGCTTAAAAATTAATTCAGCTTTAGGAGATAGCATTGGTAGAGCTTTGTTGGAAATTATTGAAAATTTAGAAGCTATAATTCTGTCCAGTTTTATGGGCTTACTTTCTCTATTAAGTATTGGTTGAGGTATGGGGCAGCCTGTGATCATGTCAGAAGTATCTCCAAATACTCCTTCTGGTATATGAGGGAATTTAGCTTCATAGCTTGGACCTTCTGGTGTGTATTCCTTTCCCTCCTCTGCAGCACAAAATCCTTCAATCATTTCACCAATTGATTTTGTCTGTGCAACAGTCCATTTTGCATGCAGATATCTTTCATTTTGGTAGGTTTTAAAAATATCTTTTGAGCATTTGTTGTTAAAGAAAAGATCGACCTTCCAAGCTAAATTAGATACATCTCTAATACCTGTTCCCATTCCAGCGCCCATGAATGGTGGCATTTGATGAGCTGCGTCTCCAGCAATAAAAATATTATCTTCATTCCATCTCTCTGCAATACATGCATGAAATGTATATATAGCTGCTCTCTCTAGAAGTGCATTATCTTTATTGATCCATGGTGATAAGAGCTCCCAAATAAATGATTCACTTTTAATAGTATCCTCATCGTCATCAGGCATTACTCTAAATTCAAAGCGAAGATGTCCTCTTCTTCCATGAAGAAAAGTTCCTGGTCTTGAAGGATTGCAAACTTGAACAAGCTCATTTTTTAAGCCTATATCCTTTGTAAGATGGGCATCACATACCAACCATTTCTGGTTATACCCTAAGTCTTCTAAATTAATGTCCAATTTTTTCCTTATAAAACTACTTGCTCCATCACAACCAAACAATAATTTAGATTTCAATTTTGTGTTTTGATTTTTTTCGTTAATGACGACATCAACGCCATCGCTTGTATTTTTAAAATCCACTAGCTCAGTAGATTCTTTAACTTCAATGTTTTCGGAGGATTGTATTTTTTCCCTTAAAAATGATTCTAGCTCTGGCTGATAAAAAAGAACCTGGTTAGGCCAACCCATCTCCGTATCCTCAATACTTGCGATAATTGTCTGAATTGGTTCTAAATCTTTGTTTGAAAAATGAACTTTTTCAATTTGGTTTGAATTAGCTATAACTTTCTCAGCTAGGTTAAATTGATCAAATATTCTAAGTTGCTCACCATCGGTATTGATTGCCCTAGCGGTTTTGCACGGACCTTGATTTTTCTCGATTATCAATACCTTGTAATTATATTTAGCTAGAAGTAAAGATAGTGTTGCTCCAACTGGGCCATAACCACATATAGCAACATCAAATTTTTCCATATTGGAATTAGAGTAGTTTTGTTGTGTCTGGTTCCTGCACTATTTCGTTTTCAATGAAACCAATCTCATCAATTTCAACCCTTACTTTATCACCGGGAACTAACCAGTTTTGTGTTGCTAATGCCGATCCTTCAGGTGTTCCAGTAGGAATCAAATCCCCAGGCTTTAAAGTAAAGGCGGTTGATAAATATTCTATTAAAGTAAAACAATCAAAAATCATTAGACTTGTATTAGTATTTTGTCGCTCTTCATTATTGACATAAGTTCTTAAATTTAAATTATGAGGATCATCTATTTCATCTGAAGTAACAATATATGGTCCAAAAGGACAATGTGTATCCCAAGACTTACCCATCGTCATTGTGTGAGGCGGCCCTCTAAACTGCCAATCTCTCACAGTAAAATCATTAACGACAGTGTAGCCATATATAGCTTTATGAGCTTGATCATAAGGAACATGTCTACATGACTTACCAACAACCATCCCAAGCTCACCCTCATAGTCGAGCCAATTGGAAGCATTAGGTCTATGTACTTCACCATACGGATCATTGACTGATGAGTTTTGTTTATTAAAGATATTTGGAAATTGTTCTTGAAGTTCAACCTCATTGCTATGATGATCTTTAAGATCTTTAGCTTCCTCAACATGTTTCTTGTAATTTAAACCAACGGCAAGAATCTTATTTGGAACCTGGATAGGTGCTTTAATTGCTATATCCTCTGGCGATATACCAGTGATATTTGACTCAATATAATCTGTAGCTTTATCAATTCCAGTATCTCCTAAATCGATAAACTCAACCATATCAGTTGGAAGCTCTGCTTCAGATAAATCTACAATATTTTCATTTTTAAAAGCTCCAACTCTCAAGTTTTGTTCTTTTTTTAATGTAAATGTTAAAAGTTTCATATAAATTAATATTTCAAAGTATAAATAGTTAAGTCAATAAGTATAATAAATTATATGGAAAAAATTTTTAATAAAGATCTATATTTAAATTTTAAATCTGAATATTCGCCAGATGACTTTCATCATGTGGCATTCAAAACCACCAATTATGGAGAAATGGTAGAGTTTTATAAAAAACTTTTTGGTTGCGAGCCTCTCTACCAAAGTAATCAAATTACATTCTTAGCATTTGATGATGAACATCATAGAGTAGCAATTGCTAATACGTCAGATGTTTTAAAGAACTTAGGTTTTATTCCAAAGCTAATTATGAATCTGAAACTGTTTCTTAATAAAAAAATACCAACTATTGTGGGCCTTGATCACATCTCTTACAGGATAAATCCAATAGATAGATGGTTTAACTTCTATTTTGAAGCAAAAGAACGAGGATTAGATCCACTTTGGACAATAAATCATGGATGGATTAGTGGAATATATTATAAAGATCCTGATGGTAATTTAGTTGAAATATTTTTTGAACATTTTTCATCAGCTGAGGAATTTAAAAGTAATATTTCACCAGATTTTGAGGATGAGCCAATAGGAACAAATATGGATGTAGAGGTTTTATACGAAATGTATAAAGCCGGTAGTGATTTTTCAGAATTAATAACCAAAGGTAATACTGTTCCTGAGGGAAAGAAACCGGTCTCAGGATTTGATGCTGTAGTTAATATGAAAAAGAAATTTAAAGATTAACTTCTTTGATGTCTCATCCAAACATAACTCTTTATCATGCAAATTGGTCCTTTTGCAGCCAAATGGTTAGAGTGGCTTTACTTGAAAAAGGTTTTTCATTTAATGAACATCATATAAAACTTTGTGATCAATATCCCGAAGGTGAAAATATTGATAAAGAGTATCTAGAAATAAATCCACTTGGAACAGTTCCTGCAATTAAAATAGATAAGAACATAATTTGTGGAAGTGAAGAAATAATCTATCAATTAGATAAAATTGATTCTATTGATAACCATTCACTCTATCCAGACAATGTAGATGAAACTGAGATAAGAAAATGGGCAGCAGATACAACGATCACTGATGGAGTAGAGTTTGCTTCTACATTAGGAACAATAATGCCAGTTTTCTCATCACCACTCCTTCAATATATGATCAAACAACTACCCTTCAGCTCAATAGTGAAGATTCTTTTGAGACATCCAAGAAAAGATAGAAAAATGATCTTCATTGCAATGTACTTTGGCAATCCTTCAAAAAGGATTCCATTTATGGGTGTTAAAAATTATGTTGATGAAATTCTAAAATTAGAAAAGTTATTTTCTGATGGTAGAACTTTCTTTTACAACACATTTTCTCATGTTGATATAAATCTTATGTGTGTATTCAACAGATTAATTGATCTTGGTCTTGAAGAGACAGTGTCATACAAAACACCCTTTCTCTATAAATATTGGGAAAATCTTAAATCGAGAAAGAGTTATGAGGATGGAATTCTTAATTACTACACTGATAAGGAAAAAGATTTGCTGAGTGAATTTAATAAAAATAATAATTCGTCCGTTCTTAAAGCAATTATCGAGGAGATTGATAAAAGAAAGATTATACCAACGAAAAGATTTGGTACTGTCAAATATGATTAAGAATAAACTTTTATTACTTGTTTCTATTTTTATTACTAATTATGGTTTTTCCTCTCCGAATATACTTATTATTCTTGCAGATGATTTGGGTTGGAATGATGTTAGTTATCATGGAAGTGAAATAGATACACCAAATATTGATACCTTAATTTCGTCAGGAGTTGAACTTGATAGATTTTATGTCCAACCGACATGCAGTCCTACAAGAGCGGAGCTAATGACTGGTAAATCAGCTATAAGACTTGGTATTACAAGACCAATATCTAAAAATCAAAAATTAGGCTTAGGACTCAATGAAAAAATACTTCCTCAGTACTTAAAAGAAATGAATTATCAAACATATCTTTTAGGAAAATGGCATTTGGGTGCATACACTCCTGAGTACTTCCCAACAAGAAGAGGATTTGATTATTTTTATGGATATCTTCAAGGTGGAAATGGTTATTGGGATCATGTGCATGGTGGAGGTTATGATTGGCAAAAAAATGAAAAACTACATAGAAAAGAGGGTTATACAACTCATCTAATAAGAGATGATGCTATTAGAATCATTGAAAATCATAACGATCAATCAAGCATATTTTTAAATATAAATTTTGGAGCCCCTCATACTCCGAATGAAGCACCTCAAGAATCTATAGATAAATTTAAGAACATACAGTCAGAAAATAGAAGAATTCATGCAGCAATGGTTCATGAGATGGATGATGCTATTGGCCAAATCATAAATGCTCTTAAAGAAAAAAATATTCTAAATAACACAATCATTTTCTTTGCTAGTGATAATGGTGGCTTACCTCCAAATCTTGAATTAGATCCCGGGATTCTCAATCTTCCCTATAAATTAGGTATTTGTGATTGGGAAAGGCCTTTGTCGTTTGAGGTATTTGAGTGGTTATGCAGTAATTTTGATGGAGCAAGTAGTAATATGCCTTTACCTAAAGGAAAAATGTCAGTATCTGAGGGAGGTATAAGAGTTCCTGCTGCAATATGGTGGCCTGATAAAATTGAGCAAGATAAAAGTACAAATTTCATTTCGATGATTGATATTCTTCCAACAATTATTGATCTAGTAGATTATGAGAATGAAATAAATGTTGATGGTAACTCTCAAGCAAATATATTAATGAACATCGGCGATTCCAAGAAAACAAAATATGCTGTAATTGATATAACAAATAATGTTTTATCATTGGTGGATATGCCATACAAACTGATATCTAGTAATGGGGAATATGAACTCTTTAATATTATTAATGATCCAACAGAAACAATAAATATTGCTGAAATTTATCCAGAACTAGTAGAAAAATACTCTCAAGAATTATCCGATTTACCAAGGGGAGAAGATAGATCATTACCACTTCCAGAGATTTTAAGAGATCCAGATTTATTTGGTGGTAAGGAGGATAGAATCCCCTGGGTTGAAAAAGCTTTTGAGAATGCTGAAGCAAAATAAGTCATTAAAGTTTCTATGTATTTTAGTAATTATAAATTCATGTAGCTCTGGGTCCAGCTCACCAGAGGTTTTACCCACACCAGAACTTGTAATTAGTTATTCAAATTTAAGTAATTTAAAGAGCTATGAATTAATAAATTTTAGTATTAGTTCAAATCTAAATTGTGAATTTAATATTTCCTCTGATGATATCTATTGGGTGAAAACTGCTAACAACCAAGATTTTTCCTTTAGAGCGCCTGCGACAATGCAGCTAAGCGAGATTAAAAATCTAACTATATCTTCTATTTCTTCATCTGAGTGTCCTTATAAATCTGAAACTATAAGTTTTGATGTGAATAGAAATCCAGATCTTTTAAAGTTTCTGCCCTCCCCTCAACCGATTAATGAAAATGAGACAAAATCAGATTTTTTTGTGTCTCATGGACTTGGATTTGGCGGTATAGAAATTAGTGATACGTATTCAGCAACAATTTGCTACCCAACACCAGATGATTGCACCACTTATGAAAATGAATTATTTGGTCAAGATGCTCATAATATGGCTATTGGTGACTTCAATGGTGATGGTTTTGAAGACATTGTCATAGCATGGGCAATTTTTCCTCATACGGTTGAGTTGAGTCAAAAAATTAATGCGCCTGTTGAAATTTATCTTAATGATGGTCAAGGAAATCTTTTTGAAGATAATGCTATCTACCAATTAGGTGAGGCTCCAACTCATCCAGCTCCATACAGGTTGGCAATTGAAGATTTTAATGGTGATGGAATTGATGATATTTTTGCAGGATCAATGGGTCTTCAGTATAGAGATCCGGACTACTCAAATAATTTTATTGAGCCTTACCCAGATCTATTGCTGCTAAGTGACAGTAATGGAAAATTTTATAATGCTTCTTCAAATATAGATGATCAGAATAATGGTAATGGGAAGTTATGTGGCTTCAGTCATGATGCTAGTGCTGGTGATTTCGATAATGATGGTGATATCGATATATATGCTTGCAATATTCTACTTGAAAATGATGGCTTAGGTTTTTTTACATTTGAAACTAATTTAGACAGAAATTTACAATTTCAATATGGTAATCCAATGTCTAGTTTGATGGTTGATATTAATAATGATGAATATGATGATTTAATCTTTTGGAATTTTGACAACAGATGGAACTTTGAAAATAATCCCCATGAAGGATTTGTAGTTCTCAGTAATGGCACATCAAATATTAATGAATGGCAATTAAAAGCTTTACCTGCAGGTCCCTATGGTGTAAATCATAATAAATATAATCATGCCGACTGGGGCGACCTTAATAATGATGGGTACATGGATGTTGTTGTAGCAGTAACTAGGGATATTCCTTATTATGAAGGTGCATATTTACAAATCCTTCTTAATGATACTAATGGGAATCTTGTAGATGTGACAGAAAATAATTTTCCAGATCAAATACGTGAAGCATCACATCATGGAGAAGGTAACATTTATCTAAGAGATTTTGATTTAGATGGTGATTTAGATATTTTTCATTCTACAAGAGATTACACTGAAATTAATGGTGCTCACATTGCAATCAACAATGGTAGCGGAGTTTTCACTTCGCTTAATGACTCTTATTTTCCAAAAAGACCTGTTAAGGATTCATTTTCTAACAACAAATCTATCGCTAAAGGCTTGCCTATAAATTTGGACAATGAAGGATGCCTTGATCTAATTAGTGCAGCTGATGTTTGGGGTGACTCCAATAAAACAGTTAACTATTTGTATTCTTTAATTAATATAGATTGCAACTTCTCAAATTAGAGTAAAATTACTAAAATAGCTAAAAATTTCTGATATGAAAAAAGCATTAATTTTAATAAGTTTTGTAGTCTCAATATTCCTAATTGGCTTAGTATCATTAAATTCTCATTCGGTACAAGACAGAATCTTAAACACTGGTTTAAAAAATATTCTCTCTGGTGTAGAACCTTTTTTAGATAAAGAAGATTCTTTAAAAGTTGTTGTTTGTGGCTCAAGATCACCTCTTCCATCTCCAGGAAGAGCTGAAGCATGTATCCTTGTGGAAGCTGGCAATGATATATATATCTTTGATCTAGGCAATGGAAGTATGGATAACCTTAATCAATATCAGGTTCCATGGCCAAATGTAAAAGCAGTTTTGATAACGCATATGCATTCAGATCATATCGCAGACTTACCAGATGCTCATCTTCAATCTTGGGTTCAAGGCAGAGATTCACCATTAATGGTTTATGGACCTGAGGGAATTGATCTTGTTACACAAGGATTTGAGCAAGCATACTCAGCCGATTATCAGTATAGAAATGAACATCATGGTGATGAAATGTTACCAATGAGTATTGCGGGATTTAATGCAATTCAACTTATGGATAATCAATTCATTCCAAATGATACTCCAGGATTAGAAATATTACCGTTTGTAGTAGATCATCATCCAGTAAATTCAGCTTTTGGTTTTAAAATATCCTATAAAGATAGATCAGTAGTTATAAGTGGAGATACTATTCATGATGGAAGTGTTCAAAAGTATTCAAAAGATGTTGACCTATTGGTGCATTCGGCAATCTCAATAGATCTAGTTGAAAGGATGAGAGAAATTGCTCCATTGCCACAGCTGAACAAGATTTTATTTGACATTCAGGACTATCACACAACCATAAAGGAAGCAGGTGAAATTTCTAGAGATGCCAATGTAAAACATTTGCTCATTTACCACGCCATACCTACCCCTCGAAATAAAATCATGGAGGACGTTTTTTTTAGGCCTCTTATTGGCATATTTGATCACTACACTCTTTCAGATGATGGAACCAGAGTAATTATGCCAGTTGGAAGTGATGAAGTGATTATTGATCATATTGATTAATGAAATTATTTCCTTCTGATCTAAATAATCAATACAAAGGTCCAAAACTTGTTCAGTATGGATTGTATCCAATTTTTGCAATTTATATTTTTAGATCTCTTGTACATTTTCTTGCAGAAAATTCAGGTCTTGTAGGTATTGCTACTATTAAAGAATTTCCAATTATCGATGGTTTAGATCCAAATAATATTATTTACTTATTTGCTTCATTATGGGGTGCTACGCAAGTATCACTGACTATGATCTTATTAATCTTATTTATTAAGTATAAGAATCTTATTCCTCTGATATATTTGATATGTCTGCTAGATCAGTGTTTTAGATTAATTTCAGGCTATCTTCATCCTTTGGGTGAAGATTATTATATCAATACACCACCTGGTGTTATTTCAAATATACCAGTATTGTTATACTTAATCTTTATGTTTTATTTATCATTAAGAAAGAGTACTGAACATGATTGATTTATATACATCACCAACCCCAAATGGTCATAAAATATCTTGCGCTTTAGAAGCAATGAACCTTGATTATAATGCAATTCTCGTTAATTTAATGGAAGGTGAACAACATAAACCCGACTTCCTTGAGATAAGTCCAAATGGAAAGATACCTGCAATTATTGATCAAGAAAATGGATTTAAGCTTGCTGAATCAGGTGCAATCTTAATATATTTAGCTGATAAAACTGGACTCCTGCTTCCAACGGATAAAGAAAAAAGAGCACGAACTATAGAATGGCTAATGTTCCAAATGGGTCATATTGGTCCAATGATGGGTCAAGCTAATGTCTTCTTTAGATATTTTCCTGAAAAACTCCAGCCTGCTATTGATAGATATCAAAATGAATGTAGAAGACTCTTTGAGGTACTTGATAATAATTTAAAGAACAATGAGTGGGTTGCCGGTGAATACTCCATTGCTGATATTGCAAATTGGTGTTGGGTTAGAACACACAACTGGTCAGGGGTTTCTATAGATGGTTTAGAGCATCTAGATAGATGGAAAAATGCAATGTATGAACAACCAGGAATGAAGGCTGGCATTAAAGTACCAGTTCCCGTTGAGAACATCTTAAAAGATGCTGAAAAAGCTGAAGAGTTTTCAAAAAATACCGAAGGAATAGTTACCAAGTAATAAAATAAAATTATTTTTTTACAGCAGATAATTACTTATTTCTTGTAAATAAATTCCTTAAAAATGGCCATACCCAAATAATCTTTATGAAATGTTTTGGGAACAATCTGCTCATAAGGTCATAAAAATGTGCATCAGCTCCAATTAGGATACGTTTATTTTTCTTTTTTATATTTTTGATTATTACTTTAGCTGCATGTTCAGGCGAAGATGGAGCATTATTTTTAAATTGATCAGCTGCTTCTTCAATAGTAGATGCATTAGCACCAAAAATTGCAGCACCTGCATCATCTGCTTCAAAGCTCTTAAATTTCGATGCATGATATATATTCGTTCCAATATGCCCAGGAAATACGCAGTAAACCTCAACTGGTGATTCAGCTATTTCCATTTCTAGAGCCAGGGACTCAGTAAATGCTTTAACACCAAACTTTCCAACGTTATAAATAGATTGTTTAGGGACACTAAAGAGACCAAAAATTGATGAAGTATTAACAATTGCTGATACTGGTCTTTTTTGAAGATGAGGTAGAAAAACAGTACTCATCTGAATAACTGAATTAAGAAGGATATCCATACCAAAATTCCAGTCTTCCTCATCAACTTCATCAACAGTTCCAACTACTGATAAGCCTGCATTGTTAAAAACAATATCAATATTGTTATGCAGTTCAACTATCTTATCTGGTAATTCATTTATCCTATCTTTATCTCTCAGATCAAAGTTATGTGTTGAAACAGAAATATTTTTTGAACTTAAAAGAGACTTTGTCTCTTCAAGTGTTTCATTATTCCAATCAACTAGCGCTAAGTTACAACCCTCCTCAGCAAGTTGAAGAGCTAATGCACGACCTATTCCAGATCCAGCACCAGTTATTAAAGCAACTTTGTTTTTAAAATCTCTCATATAGGAATTCTTATTTACTTATTCTAAGTCTAAAGCGAATTCTTTTAAAATCTCTAAGTCAACTAACTTAAGGACTTTTTTATTTGTTCTTCTTAAATATATCTTTGGAGCACATCCATTTTCGTATGCTTCTTTCCACCTAAGTGCACAAACACACCATGAATCGCCCTCTTTTAAACCGGGAAAATTTAATTCAGGTTTTGGCGTAATTAAGTCATTCCCTTGATCAAAAGAAAATTTTAAAAAATTATCATCTATAAGACAGCAAACTATATGAAGCCCTTGATCATATTCATTAGTATTACAAAAACCATCTCTAAAAAAACCAGTTATTGGATTTGAGCAGCATTCATGAAGAACTTCATCAAAAATATTTAATTGATTCACTTTTTGTCCATTGCAGACAGTTGATTAGCTGTATCAACTATGGAATCTTTAGCAGAGATATAATCCCAATCAAATAATGATTTTGCTCTAGATTTATCTGTATCCACTCTTTTTCCTAATGACTTGGTAACTCCCGAAAGTTCCTTAACAAATATAGCTAGAATTTTTACTAGCCAGTTTGGCATTTGTTTAGTTGGAGATTTTTTAAAACCAGCATCATTTAGAATTCTCCCAACATCTACAAAGAACATCTCTGACTCACTTACAATAATACGTTTGTCATTAGTAGATTTATTTAACATTGAAAAAATGTGAGCTTTTGCAACATCTCTAACATCCACATAACCCATATGAGTTGCTGGACATGCAGGAAGTTCGCCATTTATTAACTTGGAAACTAACGAATTTGAAGTACCAATATCGCTTGTGAGCATTGGCCCAAAGACACCTACTGGGTTTATTACAGTGAAATCAAATTTCTTTTCACTATCCAGGTTATCTAAAAAATCCCATGCAGCTTTTTCTGCTAAGGTTTTACTTTTTGCATAAGGAGTTATACCAGAGTCCTCTCCTGTATTGGACCAGTCAGATTCATCATAAATTTTTGATTTTTCATGACCATATGCAACAGCAGCAACTGATGAAGTTAAGACAACTTTTTTAACATTACTCCTAGAACAGGCTTTTAAAACTCTTAATGTTCCATCTACAGCTGGTCTAATAAGAACATCTTCATCATTTGGAACTTCTAAAATAAAAGGTGATGCAACATGTAAAACATACTCACATCCATGAACAGCCTCTTCCCACCCACTATCTTCTAGTAAATCACAGATATGAAATTCAAGGTTTTGATCTAAATTAGGGTATTGATTCATAGCCTTCTTAATTTCATCAATTCTAGATTCTGATCTAATTGTTGTTCTTACAGCATATCCTTTGCCAAGAAGTTGATCGATACAATGAAGAGCAATAAAACCAGAACCTCCGGTTACTAATACTTTATCCATAAAAGTCTCCTTTATTTTTTATTTAAGTTCTTTAGATCAAAATATAAATAGACTGCACCAAATAGTATGAATGCACCAAAGAAATACAGTGCTAATGTCTGGGCTGTTTGCATATCAAGTCTCTCAGTTTGATATAAAAAAAGAATGACTGATGTAGAAAAACCAAGAATGACTAAAACTATTGTTGCTATTAATTTATTCGTATTCATAAGTAGATATTATTTATTATAATTATATATATTTACTATTATCAATAATAAAATAGATTTCCTAAGGAGAAAAAATGAATAAATTAGTATTAATCTCTGGCTCAAGTAGAGGTCTTGGTGCTGCTATGGCGAAGTCTTTCTCAGAAGCTGGCTATAAAGTAGCTATCAATTACTTCAATAGTGAAAAAGAAGCAAAAGATCTATCAGAAACACTTTCTAATCAATCCCATGCATTCAAATGCGATGTTTCAAACAAAAATGAGGTTGATATTATGTTAGAAAATATCAAAGAAGTTTTTGGTCATCATCCTTCCATATTGATAAATAATGCGATGACTTCATATGTCTTTAATGGTGATGATAGAAAAAATGCAGACTCTATTTCTTGGGATGAAATACAGAATCATTTAAATGTTACTCTCAAAGGCTCTTTAAATTTAATTCAAGGACTTATTTCAGATATGAAAAGTGAATCTTTTGGAAGAATTATCAATATTGGAACAAACTTAGTTCAGAATCCTGTTGTCCCATATCATGATTACACAATTGCTAAAGCAGCTCTTTTAGGCTTAACAAGAACATTTGCAAAGGATTTAGGTCCAAGTGGGATAACTGTGAATATGCTCTCAGGCGGGTTACTCAAAGTAACAGATGCAAGTTCAGCAACTCCAGATTTTGTTTTTGATGCAATTGCCGAAATGACTCCCCTTCAGAAAGTTACAACAATTGAAGATTTTTCAGATGCAGCTTTATTCTTTGCTTCTGATCAGTCTCGATCAATAACAGGTCAAAATCTTACCGTTGATGGTGGTTTAACATTTAACTAACGTAAATGAAAAAGTCTTTATCTGAATCTGATATTAGTAGAGTCATAGAAATGGCATGGGAGGATAGAACAACTTTTGATGCAATAGAATCTCAATATGGCCTTAAGGAACAAAAAGTAAAAGAATTAATGAGGCAGCATTTAAAAACTTCCTCATATAAATTATGGAGAAAAAGAGTTTATGGAAGAAAAACTAAACACCTCTCCAAGAGAGACTTCACAGTAGGTAGGCACAAATCTTATGATCAAAATAAGTTTTAAATTTTTAATAGCTCTTTCCTTAATGCCTTCATATATTGCTGCTGATGACTTTAAGGCTAAGGCGAAATTTAAACCTCAATATCCAAAATCTGCATATGTAAAACGAATAAGTGGTTATGCTGTTGTTGATTTTTTGATTAATGAGAAAGGGAGAACAGAGAAACAATCCATAAGATCAGCAAAGTGTTTTAATTTGATTGATAAAAATGGAAATTATTATTGGTATGACTTTGAAAATAATGAAATTAAAGCTGCCTATGATTGCAAGTATTTTGACTTTAAAGCACTAAAGGCTTCAAAGCAGCTGATATATGAAAATTATATAGGAGAGCCCATAGAACATTCTTACAGATATAACTTTAGGCATTGGAGCCTTGTTAAAGTTGATAGTGTGATCAATCTTGATAGTGGTAATTTTGTTTTAGAATAAAATGAATGGAATACGTAAATAATAGACTATCCTTAGATGGAGTCTTCTTTGAAGATATATATTCCAAACACTCTAGCCCCACATATGTATATTCACAAGATGAGATTCTATCAAATATAAATTCCTATAAAATTAATACTGATTCCAATGATTTGGTTTGCTTCTCCGTTAAATCATCAAATAATTTAAATATTTTAAAACTAATTAGTTCTCAGGGCTTAGGATTTGATGTTGTGTCTGGGGGTGAACTTGATAAGGTTTTATATATAAATGCAGATGCAAATAAGATAGTCTTCTCAGGTGTAGGAAAAACAAAACAAGATTTAACCAATGCTATAAAAAACAATATCAAAAGCATTAATGTCGAAAGTGTTTCTGAATTAAAACTTATCTCGATAATTGTTAACGAACTGAATACTTCAGCTAATATTGCATTACGGGTTAATCCAGAAATAACATCAAAAACGCATCCCTATCTCGAAACTGGTTCATCTAAAAGTAAATTCGGTATTGCAAAATCTGATTTAAGCAAATGTATAAAAATAATTAACAATCAAAATAAGATTAATCTTAGAGGTTTAGCATTTCACATTGGTTCAGAAATTAAAGATTTTTCATATTTTAAGAGAGCTATTAATTTTATTTTGGATCAAATTAACTCGATGAATATAGAGAAACCAATTGAATTTCTAGATGTTGGTGGAGGTCTAGCTATAAAATATTTTGATAATGATAAAACTCTTAGTATTGAGGAATTTGTTAAAAAAGTGAGGAAACTAGTTCCAAATCATATAAATCTTATCTTTGAACCAGGGAAATCAATAATCGGAAATGCAGGATATTTGATGTCAAAGGTTCTGTATAAGAAAAAAAATATCTTAATTATTGATGCAGGAATGAATGATCACATCAGGACTCCTCTCTATGGGGCAAAACATAATATTCTTCCTGTAAGGGAACAAAGTAAATCAAAAAATAAATTTACAGTAGCTGGACCTATTTGTGAATCTGCTGATTACTTTGATAAAAAATTTCCATATGGCTTAGAGGAAGGAGAGTTAATAGTTATTGGTTCATCGGGTGCATACGGATTTTCAATGAGCTCAAACTATAATGCAAGACTTAAACCTCCCGAAGTGCTAATTTTAAATAAAAAAATGAAACTAATTCGAAAACGAGAAACTTTTGATGATTATATTTATGAAGAAATTGGGCTTGATTAATAGAACAGCTATTTTCTGAAATATAATCTAAAATTAAAATATGAACACGAATTATTTTATAGCTGCATGTCAGATCATTGTTTTAATTGGTCTTCTGTTCTTTGGAATTGAATATTTTCTTCTTGGCCTGGGTTGTTTTGTTATGGGTTTTAGTTTCTTTTCATTAGTTGGTAACCAATCAGGTTCTAAGGGAATTACTAAACCTTACAAAGGAAAAAGTGGAAAAACCTATACTGCTAAACAGGATAGAGAAGAACATTTAGTCTAATTTAAATAGTTTTTGGGAAACTAAAGAATTTTTGAATTAGAGGAATAAAATACTCTAAAGGCTCTGTATCATATTCAGGATCGAAAGCCGCCTGATCCCATTCATCGGTAAATTGCTTAGCCTTTTCAAACCATGACTCGTTTTCATAGTTTTTTCGAAGATCTCTTGGTTTGCCTAAGTAATGATAATAATGTTCACCTTGGAAGTCTTGATGAGTTCGAATAATATGATAGGCGTCGTCACTCACATAAGGTTTTATAATTTCTGCACATATTTGCCCATGATTTGGAACATTTACTACTTTACCCATGTCATGGATTAAGCTAATTAAAACCATTTCATCTTCAGCTCCAGCTCTCTTCGCCATAGTTGCTGTTTGAAGGGCATGATGTAATTGATTAGTTCCAAAACCTAAAGAAAGTCCTTCTAGCTGTTTAAGCATTTCTATAACTCTTGTAGGCATATCCATGATATGCGGGGCATGTTCTTGGCTAATATGCTCCCACTCTTCTTTTGTACCGTCTGACATTTTTGTAAACATATGATTATTAGAGCATATAAGAAAATAAAATTTCAAATTTTTTTAGAAATTATTGGGTCATTGAACGTATGCTAATATATTCAATATGCTGTATATAGTTTTAGCAACAATGCTTATGTATTTAATACATTTGATGTTACCTACCCTGCTTACTTTTAAAAATAATCCAGATTATTCAAATGTAAGGCAACTAATAAAAAGAGATACAAATATACCTAACTATGTCGTAAGAATTCATGCCGCTACAGAAAATTTAAAAGAAAGCTTACCTGTTTTTTTTGCATGCGCTGTTCTTTCGATTGTAACAGGCGTTGACTCTTCAGGTTATGGGCTTACCTGGATAATTTTGAGAATAGCTTATGTTGTTTGTTATGTTTACAAACTAAATCCTTATAGGAGTATAGTTTGGATGGGATCAATATTTTGTTTGGTTCTGATGGGTATAAATCTAATTCAGTAGCGAGTCTAAAGCCTCTCTTACTAATATATTTGGAACATCTTTTTTATCTATATTCAATCCATCTTTGAGGTGTTGATTATCATTTAAAGCTTGATCAATGCCCTTATTAGTTAATTCATGTATATAACTTATTGTTGCTCTATTTAATGCGTTACTTGCCGTTAAAGGCACTGCACCTGGCATATTGGCCACGCAATAATGGGTAACTCCATCGACAACAAAAGTTGGTTCTTGGTGAGTTGTGGGTTTGCAGGTTTCGATACAGCCACCCTGATCGACAGCTATGTCAATGACAACTGATCCCTTACTCATTTGTGAAATCATTTCTCTTGAAACAAGCTTAGGTGCTTTTGCTCCTGGTATCAGGACAGCTCCAATAACAAGGTCACTCTCTCTAACACTCTTTTCTATATTATCGATATTTGAAAAAAGTGTCGTTATTTTAGTGCTAAAAAGGTCGTCCAACTCGGCCATTCTTTTAACTGATAGATCAATTGCTGTTACATCTGCTCCCATTCCCGTTGCCATTTTAATGGAGTTTGTGCCGGCCACGCCACAACCAATAACTGTGACTTTGGCCCTACGGACACCTGGAACACCGCCAAGAAGGACTCCCTTGCCTCCTCTATCAAGTTGGAGGTATTGGGCGCCAATTTGGGTTGCCATACGTCCTGCGACTTCACTCATAGGAAGAAGAAGCGGAAGAGATCCGTCTTTAGCCTGTATAGTTTCATAAGCAATAGAGGTTGCACCTGATT
>ENA-OSEY01001068-OSEY01001068.1-marine-metagenome-genome-assembly--contig:-NODE-1068-length-19385-cov-5.601202_pt1 | contig 19385 bp, 23 predicted proteins | sample MGYA00248465_ERZ534230 | MGnify/ENA primary metagenome ERZ534230 (study PRJEB26409, sample SAMN06344110) | marine metagenome | isolation source: Sea water from surface | place: Atlantic Ocean:Southern...
GGGGTGGCAGGATTCGAACCTGCGACCTCCGCGTCCCAAACGCGGCGCGATAACCGGGCTACGCTACACCCCGAAAATGAGTTGCAAATATAAGCTTAATATATTTCTAGCCAAACAATTTTTGTTTAGAAAGCTACACTGAAGCTGGGGATACAATCTTAATATCGTTATACTTTATTTGACCTCTAATTACGGAGGAAATATTCGACATTAATGCATTTATAACAGGTAATTTAAGTTGACTCTTAGAGTATATCATACTTATTTCCCTTGCAGGTGCTGGATCCTCAAATGGTATAATATTTTGGATATTTTTAGGAGATAAATTGTTTGAATGAAGATATGGTATAATCGTCATCCATGGACCATTATTTGAAAGATTAATTAAAGTCTCAAAATTTCCACTTTTTAGCTCATATTGTTTATTTAAATCCTCCAGAGTACATAGGTTCAAAACTTGATCTCTAAAACAATGTCCGTCTTGAAGTATAAGTAAATCACTGTTAGACAAGTCTGAAAGAGCAAGAGATTTATTTCCTGAGAGGAAATGATGTTCGGGAACATATGCTACAAATGGCTCGTAATAAAGAGGTCTCTCAATGATCTTTTGATTACTGAGTGGGGTAGCTGCTATGGCACAGTCAATTGTATTATCCTCAAGTTTCTTCATTATTGTATCAGTGTTGTACTCCTCAATTCGAAGTTCTACATTTTTATGCTTTTTGATAAATATGTTTAAAAATAATGGTAATAGTGTTGAACTAACAGTTGGGATAATTCCAACATTTAGAGTACCACCAATAATTCCTTTCTCCTCAGAAATAACATCATTCATTCTTGAAGATTCTTCAACTATTTTTCTTGCTTGAATAAGAACTTTATTACCAATTTCAGTAACCTGAAGAGGCTTTGTGGATCTGTTAAAAATAGTTACACCAAGTTCTTCTTCAAGTTTTTGAACTTGCATACTAAGAGTAGGTTGAGTTACAAAACATTTTTCAGAAGCAGTCGTAAAGTTTCCATATTCTGCAACTGCGAGCGTGTATTTTAATTGTGTTATTGTCATTATAAGATTTACTTATTGAATTTCAAAACTACATAAAATAATGTTATCAATTTTAAAAAAAATGTTAAATACAAGTTTCTTTTATGTTTTTATATTTGAAAACTAAAATTTTAGTTTGAAAAAAAACATTTTTGGTCAAACCATTCTTTTAAAAAGATTTATAATTGGAATTGTTGGATTAATAACTCACAAAACCTTTAGAAGTAAAAGATTCAGTATAATTGGATCTAAATTTTTAAATAATATACCTCACGAAAATGTTTTATTTATAAGTAATCACCAGACATACTTTTATGATGTTATTGCTATGTTACATGTCTTTAATTCATCCGCTAAGGGAAGAGTTGATACAGTAAAAAAACCTAGATATCTGATAAACCCTAAGACCAATCTATATTATATTGCTTCATTTGAAACAATGAAAAAATCATTAATAACAAAGCTTTTAACATATGCTGGAGCTGTGCTTATTCAAAGAAGCTGGAGGGAATCAGGAGAAGATAAGAATAGAGATATTAGGACTGAAGATCCTAATAATATTAAACTTGCACTTAAAGATGGATGGGTAATTACTTTTCCAAGAGGAACAACAGATAATACTAAGCCTGTAAGAAAGGGCACTGCTCACATAATCAAAGATAATAAGCCATTAGTCATTCCTGTGAAAATATCTGGATTTAGTGATGTCTTTCAAAGAAATGGTTTAAAAATACTTAATTATAAAAGCCCATTTTCAATGGAGATAGGAAGACCTCTTCCGAAAAGTATCTATTCTAAATCAATAGATGAAATAACATCGGATTTAGAAAAAATTATTGATTAAAATTATAAACTAACATCATCAGGAATATTTATTTCCATGCATCCAATTCTTATCCCAGATGCCCCAGATGGTTGAGAAACATAATCATCTGATCCTTGATGAATTATAACTGCTTTATTAATAATATCGTTTTCTTCTTCGCAACCAATACACCATAAATCAGTTTTAAAATTCAACATTCCATGCCCTATACTATCTACTTCAAAGTTTCCAACTGCACCAAGATGAAATCCCGTTGGATCTCCCCATTTGCTATGTTTTGTATTGTATGGATTCCAGTGTCCACCTGTACTTGAACCATCATCTGATGAACAATCACCAATTTCATGAATGTGTAAAGCTTTTGCTCCAGGCTCTAGACCAAATACATGTGCTTCGAGATAAACTGAGTCATTTTCTTGAGTAAAGGAAATGGTTCCCGTAATTGATGAATTATTAAGAGATTTAATTGTTTTCTTTACTATAATTTTTTCATTAGTTTGATTACATCCAAACGATGTTAAAACAAGAGAAAATATAATTAATTTAGCTGTAAGATTTTTCATATAACAAATTTAAAATTATTAATGTTTAAAAGAAATTTATTGAAGATTTATGTTCTTCTATGGTTTATCACCGGTTGTAAAATATCATATAAAACTTATGATTTTGATAAAGCTCCTGAAATTAAAAAACCAAATTACAGTAATGATGAAAGCTGGGCTGTTCTCCCAAATAAAATTCCTAAAGAAATTTCAAATTTTTATAAAAGCCAAGGAGAAAAAAAAGCAGATGTATTTTTTATATACCCTACACTAATTGATGGTAAGAATGAAAAGTATTGGAATTCAGACATATGGGATAGTCTTATTAGGCTAGATGTAATAAACAGACCTGTAAAATATCAGGCAACAGCCTGGATTGAATCCGGAAACCTATATGTTCCATTTTACAGGCAAGCTCATATAAGAGTCTTTAATAAAAAATTTCAAGATGATGGAAAGAAAGCATTAAATCTTGCTTATGATGATTTAAAGGATGCATTTAACTATTATTTGGAAAATTATAATGAAGGTAAACCTTTTATAATAGCTGCTCATAGCCAAGGTACACTTCATGCAAAAAGACTTATTTCAGATTTTATTGATGGTAAAGAATTACAAAAGAAATTAATTGCTGCATATCTCGTAGGATATAAAGTAAATGAAAATGAATTTCAGAATATTAAACCTATGTACTCACCAACGGAAACAGGAGGGTTTGTTGCTTGGAATTCATATAAAATGAATAAGTATCCTAGAAAGAATAGTTATGAAGATTGGTTTAGAGGTGGGGTTACATCAAATCCAATTTTATGGGATAAGTCTAAAGAGACGACTAAAAAATTTCATAAAGGATTAATGTATAGTGATTTAAAAATTTATAAAAATAACATTGATATTAAATTAATTGATGGTATTGTATGGTCAACTGTTCCGAATGTTCCTGGAAGACTTTTATTAAGAACAATCAGAGACTATCATTTTGCAGATATTAATTTATTTTGGATGGATATAAGTAAGAATGCAAAACAAAGAGTAGATCAATGGTTTTTAAAAAATAATCGTTAAATTAACCTAATTAAAAATCAAATTAAATGTCCTCAAATAAAAAATCAAGAAGAAAGTTTTTAAAAAATACTGCTCTCGCATCATCACTATTCATTGTGCCAAGACATGTTCTTGGTGGTAATGGCTATACTGCACCCAGTGATAAGCTAAATCTTGCTGGAATTGGTCTTCATGGAAAGGGCCAATCTGATATTCTCCACTCAAGTGTAAGTGGAAGAGAAAACGTTGTTGCACTATGTGATGTCCATGAAAATGCATATGGAGCACAACAGGCTGTTAAGAACTTTCCTAAAGCAAAATTCTATACTGATTTCAGAGAAATGCTAGATAAAGAAGATCTAGACGGGGTTACTATCTCTACTCCTGATCATACTCATGCAAATATTTCGAAGTCTGCAATGGAAAAAGGTATCCATGTATATGTTCAAAAGCCACTAACACATAATGTTAAAGAAGCAAGAATGTTGACGGAACTTGCGAGAAAAAATAAAATTGTAACTCAAATGGGTAACCAAGGTTCTTCAAATCCCGAGCAAAAGATGGTACAAAAGTGGATTAAAGATGGAAGAATAGGAAAAGTTAGTACTGTTTACACATGGACTAACAGACCTGTATGGGCTCAAGGTTCGCCAATGCCTAAACCAGACCCATCACAAAAACCTGAAGGAATGGATTGGGATTTATGGATTGGACCTGCAAAAAACAATGGTTATACACCGGGTTTGCATGCGTTTAGTTGGAGAGGATATTGGGAATATGGGACAGGATCTCTAGGAGATATGGGTTGTCATATAATGGATGTTCCAATTAAGGCACTTGGTATATTTGATCCATTTAGTATTGAGGCAAGTGTTCCAAGAGTCCCCTATGTAGCTGACTTTACACCTGCTCCAGTCTATGAGGAATCCTGCCCTCCTAGCTCATACGTTACTTATAAGTTTAGACCATCTAAGATTAATGACTCTGAGGTTAAAATGATATGGATGGATGGAGGAATTCGCCCATCTCACCCCGAAATAATTACTGATAAAGATCAAATAGGCGACAATGGTATTTTAATGCTAGGAGAAAACGGTCTCATATGGAGTGATTATTATGGAGTAAATGCTAGATTATACATTAAAGGACAAAAGGGAGCAGTAGAAGTTGGAAAAATCTCTGAAATTAATTCAGTGGAATTTGGGCATCAGAAACATTGGGTAGATGCTATAAAGGCAGGTTTTGGAAGTGAAGAGCATATGAATCTTACTTCTAACTTTGACTTTGCAGGCCCATTATCGGAAATTGTTCTTTTAGGAAATGCAGCGATAAGAAGTAGTCTATTAAAAAGATCCCCTAGGAGTAATATCTATATAGGAAGAAAACAGCTATTGTACGATAGTAAAAAAATGGAAATAACTAATCTTGACCAAGCAAATCAATTCTTAACAAGAAAATATAGAGATGGTTGGGATCTAAATGTTTAAGGATTTCGGTTTACTGATAAAATTACTCTTCTGTTTTTTCTCCTTTCACTAATAGGATTATTTGCATAATCTGGATTGTCCTCACCAAAAGATCTTGTTTCTAGTCTTTCATCTCTAATGCCGTCTAAAATTAGTTTCTCTTTAACTTTGCTAGATCTTTTATTTGAAAGAAATAAATTATAATCTGAATCACCTTCATTTGAGGAATGACCATCAATGTGAAGGTTGATATAATTATACCTTTTGAGTAATTTACTTAAGTTTGATAGACTTAACTCTTGTTGAGAATTTAATTTGTAACTATCAAATTCAAAAAATATCTCACCATAATTTTTTAGATAATAAGATATTGACTCAGGTAGGTCTGGACATCCACTAAACTTTTCTGAGCCTAATTCATTTGGACACATATCAATTGTATTAGGAACTCCATCGTTATCAAGATCAGGTAATTTGCAACCTCCATTAGATTTTGAACCTATATCGTTAGGGCAACTATCAAATTCGTCGGTTATGCCATCTCCATCACTGTCAGGACAAGGTTTTCCGTCAATTCCTGCCATTTTTGGACATGGATCATTAGGATCAGAAAATCCATCTCCATCACTGTCAGGGCATCCACTCATTGAAATTAATCCAGCAGTGTTTGGACATTTATCGTCTTCATCTTTAATACCATCTGCATCGCTGTCAGGACATCCATTTAATTCAATTAAACCGGGTAAATCTGGGCAGTGATCTTTTTTATCTGGAACACTGTCACCATCAGAATCTCCTTTTCCAAAATTAAATTTAATACCCACGACATGTTGAAGATTACTATATGCATTTTTTTCATCTAAAGATTTATAACTTACACCTGTGTTTAAGGCAATATTTTTTGAAAGCTGAAAATTAACACCAGCTCCAAATGAAGGTCCATATGATGTGTTTAATGATCCTAATGATACATCACCTTCACCATAATTTGAAATACCATAACCAGCATAAACGTATGGATCAGCATCGACTCCAAGTACTTTTGAGTCATTTGGTATATTATATTTAACTATACCATCAATTGAATAATAATATAGCTCTTCATTTGATACTACTATATCATTTTCTGAGTAGTTTAAACCAACAGAAAAGTTTTCAAAAATATATCTTGATAAACTTAATGAAGGTAATCTGTAATTTGTAGTCTCAGAACCTTCAGCATTCACAGAATTAAATCCTACACCAATTAACCATGGATTATCTTCAGTTTGGCTGTATATAGTCGAAGAAAAGCATAGAATTATCGCAATTACTGCTAAATGGTTTTTCATCAGTATTAAAATATGAAAAAATTTTGTTAATACATAAGTTTGAATTATAATTATGGAAATTTAAAATATGAGTAAAGAAATATCTGTTTTAGTTATAGGTTGTGGAAATATGGGGGCTTCTCACGCAACTGCTTATCACAATCACAAAGGTTTTAAAATATGTGGATTAGTTTCAAGAGGAGATAGTAAGAAGCTATTAAACTCGTCATTGGGTAGTAATTATCCATTGTTTTCTGATTATAAAGAGGCAATATTAGGCACTAAACCTGATGCAGTATGTATTTCTACTTATCCAGACACCCATGAAGAGATTTCTCTTTTTGCTTTAGAGAATAATTGTCATATTTTCTTAGAAAAACCAATTGCAGCTGATTTAATTGGTTCAAGAAAAATCATTGACAAAGTTGAGGAAAAAAATAAAAAACTAGTTGTTGGATATATATTAAGACATCACCCAATCTGGAAAGAGTTTATTAAAGAGTCAAAAAAGCTTGGTAAACCCCTGGCAATGAGGATGAATTTGAATCAGCAGAGTTCTGGAGAAACTTGGAATGTTCATAAAAATCTTCTGGCATCATTAAGTCCAATAGTTGATTGTGGTGTTCATTATCTGGATGTCATGTGTCAGATAACTGAATCAAAACCACTGAGCGTTTCGGCTATTGGTGTTAGACTTTCTGATGAAGTACCAGATGATAACTATAATTATGGTCAATTACAAATAAGATTTGAAGATGGATCAGTAGGTTGGTATGAAGCAGGCTGGGGGCCTATGATTAGTGAAACTGCTTTCTTTGTTAAAGATGTAATAGGTCCGAAAGGTTCCGTATCAATTGTATCTGATGATGATATATTTGATAAAGAATCTGATAATCTAGAAAATCATACAAAGAATAATTGCTTAAAAATTCATAGTTCAGAACTAGATAAAAATCATAAGTTTATTTCTCCTAACAGAAAGATAATATATGATGAAGATCCATCTCATCAGGATTTATGTGATAATGAACAAGAATTTTTCTATGATTCGATAATCAATAATAAGGATCTAAAATCACACATGGAGGACGCTTTCAAGAGTCTACAAATTGCACTTGCATGTGATGAGGCAGTGAAAAAGTCTAATACTGTATTTTTAGATTAAAAAAATCTTTGTTTAATTTCCATTATAATGACAATAGCAAAAATTAATGCTAATGTTCCTATAAAAATTCCTCCAACGCCCATTGTTTTTATTTTTTTCAAATTTAATATTTTTTAAATTATTTTTATTTAATTATGTATTAAATTTAGAGTGTATTAATTTTATAGAAAAGTTAATTCAAAATTTATAAATTAATAATATTTTATACATATTTTATTCATTAAATTAACTAATTAGCAATTTATATTATATATTTGTAAAAATAATAGATGTATAATTAATACATTATAAATTAGTACTATGACAATTTCATATTTTCAAACATCTGATACTTCTAAAGCAGAAAATCTATCTAAAGGTGAAAATATATACGTTGACTTGTGTCCTAGTATAATTCCATTTTCAAAGAGAGAAAAAGGATCCTTGCTTTTTGCTTTAATTAAACAAAAGAAAATTAAGAAGGTTATTGTTCCAAATATATCAGTTCTTGGAAGAAACCAGATTGATGTGTTAAATTCAATTGATTTTTTTATTCAAAATGATATTTCCTTAGTTTCTCAACTTGAAAGGCTAGAAACAACCGATGACTACGGGAGAGTAAAGCCAGATACCGTTTTGTTCCTAAATTTATTTAAATCCCTTGCAAACATGGAATACCAAAATCGTATCGAATCTCATCGTTTTGGTGTTCAGCAAGCTAAAGAATTAGGAAGATATAAAGGTGTTGGAGGTAGACAATTAGAGTCAGTTGAAGAATTTTTTGATAAACCTAAAAATATAAATATTCTTAGGCACCTTAAAAGAGGAGAGAGTATTAGACGAACTGCAAAGTTAGTAGGATCCTCTCCTGGATTAGTTCAAAAAGTAAAACGTTGGGCATTAGACCACAATAGATTGGAACTTTAATTTATCCTCAAATAATTTTATTTATTACTAATATTTAATAGATTTAATAAAATCTAACAATTAATTATGAAAAAATTTATTTTAACTATCGCAACACTTTTATTTTTTGGGTGTACAGGTAACGGTGTTATAGTTACCTTTGATGATGATAAGTCAAATGCTATAAGACAGCATTTTCAAAATTATTTAAACAACGATATGGATGGTCTGAAGTCATTATGGTCAGAGGATCTACAAGTGTTTTTAAATAGTGTTGAACCAATTAGTCTTGACGAACTTGTTGGTCTTCTTGAAGCACAACACGATACATTTTCGATAACAATGTCTTGGGGTAACAACGAAGATATTGGATACTGGGTTGAAACAGCTAGTTATCCTGGAGATGATTCTTATGACCCAGCAACAGTAACTCAGACATGGTTTAACTGGATAGCCACAAGTAATTTGACTGGAGAAACAATAACTTTACCTGCTCATATTAGCTTTTTTTGGGGAGATGATGGTAAAATAGCAGCAGAATATCATACTTATGATACTGCTGAGATGGAAGCAGCTATAGCTGAAGCCCAAGCTGCAAGTCAACAGTAACATACGCTGATCTAATTAAAAACCTCTCTATTTATTTATGGAGAGGTTTTTTTGTATATTCATTAAATAAATCAATATATGTTATGAAAAAAATTTTATTAATAATGACTTTAGGGCTTATGGTCTCATGCTCTAATATTCAGCATCCAGATTATGCAAGAAATCTTGAGACTACAAAACAATGGTTTGAGGTTTTTGTCACCGAGGATCTTGACGCGACTATGGACTTCTATGCTGATGATGTAGAATATCAGAGTGCATTTTATGGTGGACCCATAATGAATAGAGAAGAGACAAGAGCATATCTTCAAGGATGGCAAGACGCAATGGAGGATATAACTTGGGAAGCAGAAAACTATCTTCCTGGAGCAGATCCTGAGACTGGAATTCCTAATGGGAGTGTAAGAACTTATGGATATTGGTCTGGTACTAATACTGCATCAGGTAAAAGCTTTAGAGGACTATGGTATCATTATTTAACTTTCAATGAAGAAGGTAAAATAGTAAACGGAGGAGACTTTGGGGATGCTACTGGGCTTGTTATGTCAGTAATGCCTGATCAAGAATAATCCAAATAACCTAAATTAAATAAACCTTTCTATTGAAAAATGGAGAGGTTTTTTTATATTCAATAATTAAATCAATTTACTAATTATGAAAAAATTTACTTTTATATTAATGTCATTGCTTTTATTGGCATGTGAACAACCCGTTGATACTGACACAGTTGGTGTAGTAAAAATGGATGATGAAAAATCCCAAAAAATTCTTGATGGGATTATGAATTATATGGCTTATGGTACTGATGAGTATGATGAGACATTGGGACAAGATTATATATCTCAAGAAATCTCTGGTAGTACTTCTATTCCTGGAACTGAGGTTAACATTGAATCATATTCTCAAACAGCTGCTATGCATCATAGTCTTTTTGATAATATTCAAATGGGAGTTCCTGGAGGTGATACACCAGGTGTAATCCAAACTGTTTATTATGACGAACCATACGGAACATGGTCTCATTATTGGGGACTTTGGTCTGCTACAGGAAAAATTACTGGAAATGAAACATCTCAATTTATTCACCTTAATTGGCAATGGGATGATAATGGAAATATAATATCTCACAACATACATGTTGATGGAAAAGATATTCTAGGAGAAATGGCTGCAGCTGAAGCTTCTGGATCTGAATAATCTATAATTATGAAAAAAATAATTTTATTATCTATATTAAGTTTTTCACTATTATCGTGTGAAACTTCTGTATCAGAAAAAATTGGCGGTGAATGGCTAATGGAGGGTTCTCGTCTTGGAAAAGGTTATATGATTGGAGACCAAAAAGATTCTGATATTGCAATAAAGTTTATGGATGCGTATGAAAATATGGATGCTCAGTTAATGACAGAATTATCTGCAGATATAGTTAAATTTCATCCTGCTGACATAGGCGGTGTATTTGATGTAGATATGACTAATACTGATTTTATAGTTGAAAGACAATCTAATTGGGATTCAATATCAAGAAATTATATTTTTATAATGCCACTTAATATGGAAGATTCTGATGGAAGGCTCGTAACAACTGCATTTGAAGAGACACGCTATATTAAAGATGGTTCAACTGAAACAAACATATTTTATGAGAGGTTGTATATAAATGAACAAGACCTAGTTGCTAGAGTTGTTCAATATAGCAGACCTCCGAATGAATAACCTGTTTGTAATAATTATAAAAAACCCACTTGAAATAAATTAGGTGGGTTTTTTTATATAATTGACCCCATACTACCTCCATCAACTCTGATTGAAGCTCCATTTGTTCCAGACGAAAGAGGGCTTGAGAAATATAAAATTGTATTAGCAACTTCTTTAACACTAAGAAATCTTGAGATCAAGGATGAATCTCTTATATCTTTAAAAAATTCTCTTTCAACTTGATCTTTTGTTTTATTCTCTCTTTTCGCTGTTTCCTCTAGAAATTTTTTTGATCCTTCAGTTAAAGTTGAGCCAGGAATAATAGTATTTACAGTAACATTGGAGCCTTTAGTTAATTTTGCTAACCCACTTGAAAATACACTTACAGATGCCTTTGAAACACTATAGCTTAGAAGATCACCTGGAACTAAAGTTGAGCATTCAGATGAGATAAATAATATTCTGCCCCAATTTCTGTTGATCATTTTTGGTAAAAAATGCTTAGATAATTTTACACCACTCATTAAATTAACTTCAATGTGGTCTGACCAATCATCTGGTGTCTCATCCTTAAAATCTTTACCTCTAAAAATTCCAACATTATTTACTAAAATATCAATATCATTAGGAAGTTTTTTAATTAAGCTGTTAATATTAGACTCATCAGAAAAATCTGCTGTAATACCCTTTACATTTGGATTATTCAGCTCAGAAATTGCCTCATTAACACTTTTATCAGTTCTTCCATTAATAATTACTGAAGCACCTTCTTTTAAGAAAAGTTTTGCTGTTTCAAAACCAATTCCTTTTGTTGATCCTGATATAAATACCTTTTTATTTTTAAGATTTAAATCCACTAGAAATTTACCATTTTTTTAAACCTAGAATTTTTTCACCAAGTTTTGAAAGATTGGCAGTTTTATATTTTTTTTGTTCCCAATTTCTCGGATCTCCTGGAAATGCGTAACCTTCAGGTGCAATCCTATTCCTCCAAGAATTAATTCTCCACTGAACTAATTCAGCATCATCTTCTTGCGCTGGCATCATTGATATATACTGAGCAATTCTAACTTTATCTTTTGAATTATTAGGCCTAATACCATGTGGTTGAGTGCTATTAAAAATTAATAAATCTCCAACTTCAAGGGAAACCTTAACTATCTTATCTTCAAGTCCATTTATATCTGGTTTAAACTTATCTCTGTCCTCTGGTTGAGAAAGTTTCCACTTTTCATAATTTCGATATAACCAAGGAATACATTGAAACCCACCCATATTTTGATCTTTTTGATCAGATAATGCTAAAACACCTTGAACGTTTTGAGGGTTTGTATCAGGATCATAATCCCAATGAATGAATCCTTGGTATTCGTATCCTGGTCTTATTGGAAAATTAAGATTAGCTCTATCAATAGTCACCCATAATTTCTCTGTTCCCCATATATCTACAAATGCATCATAAACTTTTTGGTATTGTCGGTTATTCCACAAGTGCTGATTATTATATACCTCAACCATACCTGTTCCAGCAAGTTCTTTCATTTGCATTTCTGCTCTTGCATCAGCATACCATGTTGAAGGATCTTTAGGATCTTTATCATCAAATTCCCAAATAAATTTAGCAGTATCTATTGCTTGTTCTTTAGGGACAGCATTTTTTATAACTATATATCCATTATCTTTCCAAAATTTCCAGTCTTGAATTGTAAGAACCCTTAAAGAATCTTCAGTTGCATCAGTCCTAAGTTTTTTAACAGAACTTTTTGCTGTAGATGGATTTCCTGGAATTTCTTTGTGATCATTTTTTATATTCATAGCCATAATGATAGTTTTTTACTAATTTAAACAAACAAAATCAATTTCTTTAATTTGATATATGTCAAAATTTGATCGTAGAAACTTTATTAAAAAAACATCTTTAACTGCAGCATTTGCATCATCCTATGTTTATTCATCAGAAAATTTAAGAAAAAATGAACAAAAATATATGGGAGATTTTAGCGCTCCTAAATTAAAAACAATAAAAGCTGCTTTTCTAGGTGTTGGTTATAGAGGCAAAGGCCATTTAAAACTTTTTTCGTCACTACCAGGGACTGAAGTCGTAGGTATATCTGATTTATATGAAGACAATATTTCAAGGTCCATTAAGATTTTAGAAAATATGAATATCTCAACTGATTTAATTAAAACTTATTGGGGAAATGAAAAGAAGTGGAAGTCAATGCTTAGTGAAGTAAAACCAGATATAGTATTTATTTCTACTGATTGGAATAGTCACGGTAAAATGGCAATTGAATCAATGAAAAAAGGAGCACACGCTTTTGTTGAAGTACCTCTTGCAATGACAATAAAAGAATTATGGGAAATTGTAGATACTTCTGAAAAATTTAAAAAGCATTGTATGATGATGGAAAATGTTAATTATGGTCGAGAGGAATTAATGTTCTTAAATATAATTAGAAATGGAAAGCTTGGAGAACTTCTTCATGGTGAAGCTGCTTACATTCATGATTTAAGATTTCAAATGAATGAAGAGGAAAGAGGAACTGGATCTTGGAGAACCTTAGAGTATGAAAAGCGAAGAGGAAATTTATACCCTACACATGGCTTAGGACCTGTATCACAGTATATGAATTTATTAAGATCCGAGGATACTTTTAAGTCATTAGTTTCATTATCTTCTCCAGCATTAGGGAGAAAAAAATTCGGTGAAGAAAATTTTCCATCTAATCATAAGTGGAATAAACTAAATTATCAAAATGGTGATATAAATACTTCAATTATTAAGACTTACCTTGGTAGAACAATTATGGTTCAGTGGGATGAGACAAGCCCAAGACCCTATACAAGGTTAAATTTAATCCAAGGTACTAAAGGAATTCTAGCTGGTGGTCCTACCAGGGCTGCATTTGACAATGGATTTGAAAATTATTCAAATGATGCAGAAAAATGGATTACAGGTAAAGGGATTGAACAACTTTATGAAAAATTTGATCATCCATTATACAAAAGATTAAATAGCAAGACAAAATACTCTGGGCATGGTGGTATGGATGGCATTATGATGTATAGGATTGTTGAGTGTCTTCAAAATGGATTGCCTCTTGATCAAAATGTTTATGAAGGGTCTGCTTGGAGTTCATTGATTGAATTAACTTCTAAATCTGTTAATAACGATGGACACCCTCAAAATTTCCCAGACTTTACAAGAGGAGATTGGGTAAACACTAAAAAATTTGAAATTATTTCTTGATGTATAACAAGATAGTTTCGAAAGCTCCAGGAAGAGTTTGCCTGTTTGGTGACCATCAAGATTATCTTGGACTCCCAATAATTGCCACCACAATAAATAATGAGATTAAAATTGAGGCTATACAAAATACTTCAAAGCAATTTAGAATTAATAAAAAAGATATAGATTCTACCGATGTTATACCTATAAATTTAAAATTTCATTCTAATGAGAAAGATTTTTTAAAAATTGCTTTAAAAGTATTAAAAGAATACGGCTGTAACCCTAGCACCGGATATGATATTAATATTACAAGTACAATTCCTATAAACTCAGGTCTTTCGAGTTCATCTGCATTAATTGTTGCTTGGGTTAATTTTCTATTAGTAACATTTACTAATTATAAAGTAACCCCTAATTTATTAGCTGAGATATCATATAGAATAGAAGTTGAAGAGATGGGTGGTTCTGGTGGAAAAATGGATCAGTATACAATTGCTAATGGTAAGACAATTTATCTAGATACTATAACTAATCGTATAATTCCTTTTAATCATAAACTGTGTGATATGATTATTGGTGTTTCAAATCAGAGCAAGGATACACAGGGACTCTTAAAAAAACTTAAGGAAAACGCTCTTAAGTCGATTCAGATAGTAAATAATAATATTAAGAATTTTAGTTTTAAAAATATTGATAATATAAATTTGGATCAGTGCTTACCATTTCTAGATGATCATTTAAAACCATTTTTTAAGGCAGCTGTAGGTAACTATAAAATTACAATTGAAGCTAAAAATGAATTCAAAAAAGGGAAACTAAACGTTAAAAAGATTGCTGATTTAATGAATATGCATCATAGTTTTTTAAAAAATGATTTAAATATTACTACTCCAGAAATTGATAAAATGATAGATATAGCAATAGGTAATGGGGCAATTGGTTCTAAAATTGTTGGTTCAGGTGGAGGAGGTTCTATAGTATGTCTTTCAGATAATGAATCTTGTTCACGTCAAATTTTAGAAGAACTAATAAAATTTGGTGCTAAAAAGGCATTTATTGCAAATATTGGTAAAGGTCCAAGAATTTCTTATGAGTAATATTCCTATGATCATAATGGCTGCTGGTGTCTCATCTAGAATGAAAGCTTCTATGAATAATTCCAATCTATCAGACGAACAAATTTTACAGTCTAACAATATTGCTAAGGGTTTCATTCGTATAGGTAAGAAAGATGAAACCTTGATTTATCATATTATTAAGAACTCAATAGCTTCAAAAATTAGTGACTTTTTTATAATACTATCAAAAGATTCAATCGAGTTTCAGAGTTATTTAAAGGAAATTGAAAAGAAATTAACCGTAAAAATAAAATTTGCTTTTCAGGATTATTACGGCAAAAAAAAACCAATGGGGACTGCCGACGCTATTTTTCAAGCCATGAATCAATTTCCAGAGTTAAAAACATCTAGATTTTTAGTATGTAATTCTGATAATCTTTACTCAACTAAAGTAATTAAGATATTAAAATCTGAATCAGTTTATAATTCAATGATTGCTTACAACTCTGATTGTCTTGAGTTTAGTGACGAAAAACTATCCTCTTTTTCAGTTTTAGAGATAAAAAATAATTTTTTACATAAGATTACTGAAAAGCCAAATATTGATATGATTAAGACAGATTTTAATAAAAAATTTATTAGTATGAATATTTTCTCATTTTTTGGAGACCAGATATATGAGTACTTAAGTAACTGTGAGATAAATAAGTACAGAGGTGAAAAAGAAATTGCTTCTGCTATTCAAAATATGGTAAATGATAAAAAAGAATCAATTAAAACTTTTAAAATTTGTGAACATGTACCTGACTTAACAATTAAAGATGATATCGAATTGTTAAATAGATTTTTAAAATAAAATTAACTACAATTAAAATTATAAGATACCATATGATATTATCTTTGTTCTTAATCTATTATTTATGAAAAAATTTATAACTACTTTTCTAGTACTTTTTATCTCATGCGATATAAGCTCACAAAAAGCAATTGACAACCCCACTCCAGTAAATCAAATAGAAAATAATCGGTATTTAGGTATGAGTAGGGCGTATTTTGCCTCCGGATGCTTTTGGTGTGTTGAAACAATATATGAGAGTTTAGATGGAGTTGAAGAAGTATACTCTGGTTATGCGGGTGGTCTAACAATTAACCCAAATTATTATCAGGTTATTTCAGGTAAGACCGGACATGCTGAAGCTATTGAGATAATTTATGATAATGACATAGTTTCATTCGAGACTCTTTTGAAGGTTTTCTTTGATTCTCATGATCCTACTACTCCAAATAGACAAGGTCCTGATTATGGATCTCAATACAGATCAATTGCATTTTACACAAATGATGACGAAAAAGAAAAAATTAAAAACTATATTAATTTTTTATCAACAAATTCAATTTTCGGTAAGAAAATTATAACTGAGTTGAAAGAAATAGATAAATTTTACTATGCTGAAGAATATCATCAAGATTTTGAAAAAAAGAATCCATACAGTCCTTACATTCAAAATGTTTCAATACCAAGATTTAATAGATTTAAAGAAAAAGCATCCAATTACGTTAAAATAAATGATAACCATTAAATTAATTTTTCTCATTTTTTATTGTTTTTACTTCCCCATATTCAAAAAAAAAGTTATTATATAGGAAGACTTAAAATTTCAAATTATGATTAAAGTTAATATTGAAAGGAACAATAAAGATTTTCAGATTATTGAAAATAATGAAATATTAATTAAAGGATCAAAACCAAAATGGTATTCTAGTAATTTGAATTTTTTCTTTAACAGTAGAACTTATCAAATAAAAAAGAAAAGTTTTTGGAGTTCATCTTATCATATCCATATTGGTGGAAGAATAATTGGTGAATTTAATTATAAATGGAAATCTGGAGGATATTCCTTGAATCTTTATGAGTCAAAAAAAATATTTACTCTGTCTCAGTCAAACATAGGTGGAATGTGGAGGGTTGAGAGACTTTATACTCTTTTGGAGGATGGTAGTAAGCCAATTCTTAAAATAAATTATTCATATAAGAAATGGAAAGAAAGCATAGAAATAGAAAGAATAGAAATGAATAACTCTAATTCAGATTTAATAATTTATGCCTTATTTATAATGAGAAGACTTCAAACTGCAGAATCTGCCGCTGGAGCGGGAAGCGTTGGGATGTATGGTTAAAATAACTGACATATATGGTAATTATTATGATATTCCAGATATTCAAAGATTTAAGGAACATATAATTAAATATCATACAATTGACGGTAAAGCTGATAATAGTATACATGAAGAGAATGGATTCTATTTCAAGATTGATAATCAATTCTTTGACAACATAAAAAATCTATAATATATTTATGATTATAATCTAATGAAGTACTATTTATTTATATTATTATTTATAATTAGCTGTTCTAATATCTTATATAATCATAATGATTCAATGTCTATGTTGACATCAAAACAGATGGTAATTGAAAAATTTGGTGAACCTACTTTCTTAACTAATAGAGATGATTTTGATGAATATTATTATGATTTTGGAATTTTTAGAGAACGTGTTAATTATTTTGATCCTAAAATCTCTTTGGTTTCTAAAGGTGATTCAGTTTATTCTGCTGTAAATAATGAGGTGGAATCACAATTTAGGATACAGATTACCAAAAAATACATTAAGTTTCATATCAAAGGAGAAAAAGTAATTTATTGGGAAAGTCAAGCAGTAAATTTCCCAACAAAAAAAAATGATTAATTTTTAGATTATAAGTAATTTAAAACGATATGATATTTATCAATGGCACTTAAAATATTTAGCAAAGAGTCACAGGCTGATGGTTATTTTAATGATGGTCAAATTCTTGAAAAAAAACCAATTGGATTTCCGCAAGATGGTGGTTTGCTAAAACCATATTCAAATTTATTTTATTGGGCTCATGCTTGGGCTTCAAAAAATGACAGTATTATTGGGCTTCATCCTCATAGAGGTTTTGAAATATGTAGCTTTATTCTAAAGGGTGAAATTGAGCATTATGACACTTTACTAGACAAATGGATAACTCTTGAAGAGGGAGATGTTCAAGTTATCAAAGCCGGTAAAGGAATATCTCATTCTGAAAAATTAAAAAAAGGTTCTGAAATATTTCAAATATGGTTTGATCCCAATCTACAAGAGTCATTATATGAAGAGGCACAGTATAGTGACTTCAAATCAGATAACTTTATTATAAAAAAAGAGTATGGAGTGGAAACTAAAATTATCTCAGATATCAATAATCAAATAGATTTGAAGTCTGAATCTGTTCAAATATATCAGCATTTATTCTCAAGAGGCACATATAATCATGAGATTTATCAAGATAGGTTCCACTCAATTTTTATTCAATCAGGTATTATGAAAATAAAAGATGTTACATATAATCCTGGAGATTTTTTGATAGTTGATAATGAATCTTCATTAAGTTTTGAGATAATATCAGAGACAAAAATCTTTGAAATTATTTCTTTAATTAAATTGCCTTATAAGTCATATGCTGAAATGCATAATCTTAATTAAGAACTTATTTAAGTCTCTTAAAGTTATAATTGAATGAATAATTTAATCCTATATTCCAGTCAAATTTCTTACCAGATAATGACCCGATGTCAATTGACTTATTAATTATTGAGCTAAATGAAATTGGAGAGTCATTGATATTTACTGTTAACGTTTGAGCAGAAAATATTCCAGAATTATCGTCTAGCTTTAAATAATAAATTTCAGGTTGCCATATTAGATTAAGTTTTTCGCTTAATCTAAGTTTTTTGAATAATGGTTGAATAAAGAAAATTTCTCCAGAATCAAATTGATTCTCTTTATCAACAATTTTTAGGGGAATCCCTGTAAAATATGAAAGCCTTAGACTAAAAGAATCATTTATAAATAATGTAATTTTTGGATTTATCATGGCTGTAACCCATGGAGTTAGAATTTTATCTTCGACTCCATTTTTCTCATAAGTAAAATCCTGAAATGTTGTTCCTGGAAGGAAGCCACCAATATCAATCCTTAATTTTTCTTTATCAAGAAACTTATAATTCCAGTATATATCAACAGACCAAGGTTGTAGCCCATCAAGTTCATATCTAAAAGATGGGTTTACCGAAAATCTATCTGATCCAATAGAAAAATTTGCAATTAATGATGGTTCACCCAAAGTAAAAAGTGGAACCCATGAAACTCCATTATTATTTATATTAATATTTCCATTAAAATTGTATTCTTTATTATCTATTTCATATTGAGAAAAGGCTAAAGTAGATGACACAAAATATAGTCCTAATAATAAAAAATATCTACTCATTAAAAAATTTAGCTGATGTTATAAAATTCGAAAGCCTGACTCACTAGGTGCGCCAGGCTTTCTAATTCTCTATTCACGATTGAAATTTATTTCAAATAGCAGTTAATTTGACTGCTTTTTAATGTTTAGAGTTTAGTAAGTTTTATCTCTGCTTTCGCTTTG
>ENA-OSEY01001069-OSEY01001069.1-marine-metagenome-genome-assembly--contig:-NODE-1069-length-19364-cov-2.150308_pt1 | contig 19364 bp, 20 predicted proteins | sample MGYA00248465_ERZ534230 | MGnify/ENA primary metagenome ERZ534230 (study PRJEB26409, sample SAMN06344110) | marine metagenome | isolation source: Sea water from surface | place: Atlantic Ocean:Southern...
AAGGGGAAGTTGATGAATCCATTCACAAGAAAAATTCAGAAATCAGGAAAGCGAAAAGCCAATTCAGGCCAGGTTGCCCTGCGGGGAGGGGTTTTTGTGATGGGCAGCAATGATCCGCTGTACAATGCGTCTCCAGAAAGAGCCGTTCGTATCAAATCTTTCTACATCGATATTTATGAAACGTCCAACAATGAATATCTGCAATTTGTTGAAAGCACCGGGCATCGGCTTCCGACGAGTTGGAAGAATGGAGAGTTTCCTGAAAACCTTGGCGATCACCCCGTCGTGGGAGTCAGTTGGGAAGATGCAAAAATGTATTGCCAGCATCTTGGTAAAAGACTTCTGACCGAAAGGGAGTGGGAATACGCGATCCGTGGTTCAAAAGCCAGAAAATATCCATGGGACGGGATCGGTTTTGGATCTGGTTTTGCGGTAACGCGTGAATCCGGAACACGAAGTTCCCAGCCGGTTCAAACCCGGAACAGGGATGTTACTCCGGAAGGAATCGCACATCTTGCGGGCAATGTCCGTGAGCATGTGGCGGATTTTTACAAACCCTATGGTTCAAAGAGTGCGGGAGGTACACAAAGGGTCATCCGTGGGGCTTCTTGGGCTTTCGGCGCATTCGAGGCTGCAGGATTTTTTCGCGGGTATTCTTCCCCGAACCTGGCCTGGCCTGATGTCGGCATCCGTTGTGGTAGAGATATTTAGGGAGGAAGTCCGAGAATTGAACCTCAACATGCCCATGATTGCCTAACCATAAAAGGCAGGCTTTTAAGAAAATCCCATGTCAGTCATCATCGTTCTCATCGGAGGTTTGCTCCTGTTTGCCAACCCGGATTTGCGTCAGGACACCTATCGTGCAGAACTGGGAGTTTCGAGCCTGAGCGGTTCAGTCTCTTCCGGATCAGAATCCATCAAAGGTGGAACTCTCGTCGGATGGGGTGTTTCGCTAACAGGAGAATACCGGGATGAAACTCCCTTAAGACATAGCCTGGGAATGCAAAGTTATGAAACCAATACAAAGAGCCTCGAATTCTACACCCTCGGTCTGGATTATGTTTTTCAGTGGCCTGAGCGCCCGGTGCAATTTGCATTCGGGGCTGAAGCCGGAAGCGTCCAACTGCTTCCCAAGGGAATGAATTCAATTGATGCTGGCACAGCGAAACTCGGCTGGGAATTGCACGGGGAAGCCATGCATTATTTTGTGTTCAGGAACCAATTGGTGCATGCCTACGTCCGACCTGCATGGAGGGTTTATCAACCCGAACTGGAAGCAGGAGGTACCACCGAAAAATTCAATGCAGGCGGACTTTCCTTAACCGGAGGCATAGGCATCCAGTTTTAATTTCCCGGAACGCCTCTCCATTTTCTGGTTTCTTTTCCTCTATCCAAAAATGATTAGCCTAGACCTTCTTTAAGGTTTGGGAATGGGCAAGGGCCATAAACTCAGCCCGAACCGGACCTTCCTTGATGAAAGATCCTTTCAGAGAGCTGGTGGTCATCGTTCCGTCATGATTGACTCCCCGCATTTGCATGCACATGTGGTTGGCCTTGATGATCACACCAACACCCTGTGGGTCGAGTTGACTGCGTAAATATTTTGCAATGTCATGGGTCAGCTTTTCCTGGACCTGGGGACGTCTCGCGAAATAGTCAACGACTCTGGCCAGTTTCGAAAGCCCGCACAGCATCTTATTTGGAATGTAGGCCACCGTTGCCTCTCCGACAAAAGGAAGCAGATGATGGGCACATAAGGATTTGACCGGGATATGCTGGAGCACCACCATGCTCGGTTCATAATCAGGCTCGATGTCAAAAGTTGTTAATTCAAAAGACTGTTCTCCCAGACCTGAGCATAGTTCATTAGTCCATGCTCTTGTTGCTCTTTTGGGGGTATCTTTGAAATGGGATCCATTTAAATCAACACCCAACCCCTCCAGCATCATCTTGATACCTTCTTCGACTTTGTCTTTATTCATTTGTTAAGGGATAAATGGTTTTAAACAGGTTCAAATTTGTTTGAACAATGATGAATTGAATAGTCAGGATTCAGTTTTGTTCTACGGGGATTTCCTCCTTAAATCGACAAGGAACAGTCGCCAGGTCATTTCGGAAGGTGAATTCTAGCGGTTACGACGAAGCGCATCAATACAAGATCGCCATCCCTTCATCCGGGCCTTATGGAAAATTGGAAAGGTAAAAAACTAAGATGGATTTGAGAAATGTTTACTGATAGATGATCAGCAAGATTCCAATTGAACGGGTTGTCCGTGGGGAGTCTTGAGATAGGCTTCTTTCCACTCAGTGATGCGCTGAAGAAGGTCTGCGTGTTCGATTAGATTTTTCCTGGAAAGCATTTTTTCTAGAGTTTCCAGCCAATGTAGATAATAAGTCTCACCATCATCTGGATCCCCTTTCTTTTGCCGTGACTGGATGCTGGCACCTAATTCGCTGCTCCATTCCTGCCAGCTGAACAAGCCTGCTTCTGAGAGAGTGACGGCCATTGCAAAAGCCTGAGCCTGCCACGGTTCCTTAAAAACGGGACCTTCATGATTCTTTTCCAAGACTGGCATTTTGAGATCCGTGATCGACTTGTCTGCCGTTTCGCCTTTCTTCACGCGCGCTCCAGGTAGGATTCCCATAAATCGATGAAGACCAGATGCTTGGAAGGAGTGTCTTTTCCCCATAATTCCCCGGCATCAAAACGAACGCAATAAAGATGCTCCCCGATGCGGTTTCCAAGCGCATTCTGATCAGGCATGACATGAGCACCGTAATGGGCTTCGATGATCCCCTCCCTGCCCCTGGAATATCCCGGTTCGCGGGTATGGGTCAGGGGATGCCGGTTTTTTGCCCGGACTCGATCACCGATGTTGAATTCTGGAGGTTCATCACTTTCCATTTGGGTAGAACCTCCTTTCTCAATGGTTGAATAAACCTTTTCAGGCTGAAGTACTCGTTTTTGAAGTTCCTCCTCAGCTTTGGAAAACGCTCTACCGTTGAAAAGTTCTTGTTCTGTAACCAGTCCTTTTTCCACAAGAAGTTTCTCAAGCCCGCTGAGCCAGTTTTCATAATAACTCTGTCTCAGGTAATCGACGGGATGCTGAGACTCACGGGAAAACCGGGATTCATCTAAATTCCATTGCCCCAGAGATCCTGCTGCAAGGACCAAGGCCAAGGCTTTACGTTCCCAGTCTTCATGAAATACCGGTTCACTGTTTTCGGCTTCAGGAGCAATGGGTCCGAAACCGTGCCTGCCTCCCAGATCATGGGCACTGTTCATGATCGATTCTCCGGATCCTTGATTTTCTCAACACCGATCATGGAATTCCTGGTCACCATCGATTCCAATTCATCCAAGGATTTGTTCTGGAAATCAGCAGGGGCTTCCGGAAGGACAAAGTACCGCATTTCAGATGTTGAATCCCAGACACGGATTTCCACATCTTCTGCCAATTGGGTTCCGAATTCCTCCAATACCGAACGGGGATCACTGACCACCCGGGAGCGGTAAGGTGCAGATTTGTACCAGACCGGAGGAAGCCCGAGAACCGGCCAGGGATAGCACGAACAAAGAGTACAAACGACGATGTTGTGGATGTCCGCAGTGTTTTCCACCACTCGCATGTGCTCCCCCTGACGACCCCGGTATCCGATGGAGGCGATCGCATCGGTTGGTTTTTCAAGCAGATATTTTTTAAACTCTGGATCCTTCCAGGCCTTGGCGACCACTTTTGCCCCGTTTCTTGGGCCGATTTTCGTCTCGTAAAGATCTACCAGTTCATCGAGTGTCTTTGGGTCCACCAGCCCTTTCTCTACCAGAAGAGACTCCAGGGCCTTGACCCGAAGTTCAGGATCGGAAGGAACTGTTGAGTGGTGGTGGGTACTCATAATCAGATTGAAGCGAAGGTGTCTTTTTTATGAAAGACTGAAAATAATCAGCACATCTCATGATTGTCAAACTGAAAGAGATCATTGGATGATTAAATTCAAGCATGATCAAACCTGATGATTTGATCGAGAAATAAATGATGCCCGTAATCATCCACAACACAGATTGCCGATATTTTAGATTAAACGCTTTTTGTTATTTTTCTTTTTAAAAGTTGAAACCTGCATTGAATTTAAATCTAGATCCCTTGAAACATAGAAAAATTTTAAGTGCCCGATTTAAAATCGGATATTCCTTCGCAGAATCAGGAATCAACGCAACTGAACTACTCCTGCGTCTTTACCTCCTCAGTTTTTACACCGACATAGTCGGGATTTCACCGTTTTGGGCAGGTTTGGCAGGATTTATCGGTCTATTTTGGGATGCCGTGACGGACCCATTGATGGGCAAATTATCGGATAGGACCTTGAACCATTTCAAGGGAAGGGCGCCTTATCTTTTTTTGGGGACACTGATTTTGGCTGCGAGTTTGATTCTGCTTTTCAGCCCTCCTTCCGGAGTGATCCCTGAATATGGATTTCTGTATATGTTGGGTTCCTACCTTGTTCTGAATACTGCAATGACGGTTTTTTCAGTCCCCTACATGGCGATGACTTCAGACCTGAGTCAAGACAGGAATGAACGATCCGTCCTCTTTGCATTACGTTTTGCTTTTGGAAATCTTGGTGCCCTGATAGCGGCAGGACTTCCTGTTTATTTTTTAAGCTCCGCCCAAAGTACTTCAGAAAAACTGGAAGCGATGAGTCAGGTTTCCTGGCTTTTGGCAGCCTTGATCATCCTTTCAGGTTTCACCAGTTGGTTGACGGTTCGAAGAAAGAAACATTTGCTTCAGAATGAAAAATCAGAACATTGGTCTGATGAATTCAAAAGTATTTTGACCAACCAGGCATTCTGGCCGCTTCTGATTGCGTACACGGTTGCGACCTTCGGGGTCAGTCTCAATTCATCCCTGGCCCGTTATTATTACCGTTATCGCCTGATGATGGATGAGTCGGAAGTGGGGATTCTGTTGGTCTCCTTCATGATCTTCCTGACGATGTCGCTGATGGGTTGGGTCTGGATCTCAAAGAGCTTCGGCAAACTCATTCCGTTGCGCTATGGAATTCTGGGGCTTGGAATTGGAACCTCGGTGGTTTATCTATTGTTCCAACCCGGCAGCTTTTGGACTCCACTGTGGGTCGCAGGCGGATTGCTGGGAATCTTGGTGGGTTCAGTGGTGTTACTGGATTCGATTTTGACGGATGTCATCGACCTGCACCGGGTCAGGGGAAAAGGAGAGGCGGCAGGAATGTATTTCGGGATCTGGCGTTTTGCTTCCAAACTTTCCCGTGCCTCTGCCTTTTTTGCCGCAGGAATCTTACTTTCAGGGATCGGCTTCGTGCCGAACCAGATTCAGGAAGAAGAAGTAAGCCTGGCCCTGGCTTGGTTCTTTGGACCCGGGGTGGGAATCTTTCTCATTCTCTCTTCACTGATCCTGATTCCCTACCGTTTTAAAGATTCAAAGCAGAACCAGGTCCAGAGAATCCTTCAAAAGCGATTGGATAGGGCAGGTGTTTCTGTTTGAAGCAATGAAATTGGATCAATTTGAACCTAAATTCAGCCCTCAGGCATTCCTCTCGGAAGAGCAGGGATTGAGGCATGATGTTGTTGTTGCTTGATGCGGGTCATCCCCCAGTGTGAGTTACTGAGGAAAAACAATTCCTTCCATATTTTTCCGGAATCAGGATTGAACAGGGATTCAACATCAGCTTCCAGAATTTTCCATGATCCTCTGAGGATTTCATCCTCCAGTTGTCCCGGTGCCCATCCGGAATAGCCTGCATAGACCCTGGCTTCGCCGTCCGGCCAACCTTGTTTCAGGATGGTTTCCAACCTTTCCGAATCATGGACCCAGTAGAGGTCTTCGACCATTTTGCGCATTCCATCCGACGTTTCAATTGTTTTCAGAAGCAGATGCAGGGTTCCGCTGGAAACCGGCCCTCCCCAATAGAGTTTTTCAGGCCATTTTGTCTGTTCCGGAGGGTCGACCAGAACCTGGGAAAAAGAGATGGGACTCGGTTTGTTGATCACCACTCCAACTGCACCCTGGCTTCCATGGTCAAGCAGCAGGATCACGGTTTGATCAAAGGCCGAATGCAACAGTTCCGGAGTGGCTACCAGAAACATTCCTGCACCAAGACTTCGCTTGGAACCAGTCGTTCTGATTTCTGCAGCGGTTAAGGTTGGAATAAAAGGACGAGAAAAATGGATCTCCGGAACCATCCGTAAAAAATCAGAAACCGGGGTTCGGGATAAAATTCCTGAGAACACAAAAAACAGGATCAGGAAAAGGACCCGGAACTTTCCCATCTAAAGTGCCTTCAGGAGGACATCTTTTTGCTGATTCAGAATATTTTGTTCCTGGGACCAGCGCTGATTGTGGTTCATCTGATTAATTCCCCATTTCATCACCGCTTTCTGGAAATCAACGGGAAGGTTCAGTTTTTGTCCGAGTTCCTTGAGCAGGTCGGCTTCGACTTTTTTCATCTTGCCATCGATACAGGCAATCGCTGCCAGGTAAAAATAGATCTCACCCGCCTGACTCATGGAAGTGTTCAAAATATCGATTTTAAACATCTTTTTTTGCTTGATCATATTCATCAGGTTCTCAATCTCATTCCTTGAATCCAGCAGTTCAATCGCTTCCTGAAGGGCCACCATTTCATGGCTTTCCACCACCTGGTCAACCACCACCAGGCTGGCAATTGCATTCACCACCCAGTCCTTGGTTTCCTTGTCCCATTTTGCAAACATGCTTTTGGTCAATTTGCGATCGAGTCTTAAGTCATACATAAAGTTCCTTGGTATTTATAATCATTCTCATTGGAGTTAAGGCTACTGTCAGGGAGTTTTTTTTTCAATGCTAGAAAGTAAATGTAAATCTTCGTGTTTTTTTAAATAAGTCAACACTGATGAAAAAATCATGAGGTTGATTGGATAAAAGATCAGGAAAGTATTGTTCTTTCCTCATAGAGTTGAAGGGGCAATGTGATTAATGACTTGAAGGGTTTTTATAACTCCACAATATTCTGGTATTGAAAACTAAAAGAACAATTCAAGACGCATCAACCTGATTGATTCATTGACACAGAAAAGAGGTAATTAAATGTCTGCAGAAACACTAAAAGCTTTGGGGATGAAAGATCTCAGTTTATTTCGTGAACAGGCCTACATCGCAGGAAACTGGTCAGATGCCGACAGTGGAAAGAAGGATGAAGTCCTGAATCCGGCAACAGGTGAGGTCTTGGGGACGGTTCCTCGTTGCGGGCAGCAGGAAACCAGAAAGGCCATCGAAGCGGCGAATCAGGCTATGCCAGCCTGGAAGGCAACCCCTGCCAAGGAGCGGGGGAAAATTCTGCGGAGATGGTATGAGTTGATGATTGAGAACAAGGAAGACCTTGCCATCCTGATGACGGCAGAGCAGGGCAAGCCTCTGGCAGAATCACATGGGGAGATCCTTTATGCCTCGTCATTTTTTGAATGGTTCTCTGAGGAAGCAAAACGGATGTATGGTGAGACCATTCCGACCCACATGCCTGACCGCCGATTACTGGTCGTAAAGGAGGGGGTCGGGGTAACTGCTGCGATCACTCCCTGGAATTTTCCTGCGGCGATGATCACCCGTAAAGCAGGGCCGGCACTGGCGGCAGGTTGTCCGATGATCATCAAACCTGCACCGGATACACCCTTTTCCGCGTTGGCACTGTGTGAATTGGGAGAACGTGCCGGAGTTCCTAAAGGTATCCTCAGTGTGGTTCCAGGAGACGCGATTGCGGTCGGTGGAGAACTGACCTCAAACGCAATCGTCCGAAAGCTGAGTTTCACCGGTTCCACCGGAGTCGGGAAACTGCTGATGAAACAGTGTTCTGAAACGATGAAAAAACTTTCTCTCGAACTTGGCGGGAATGCGCCATTTATAGTTTTCGATGATGCAGACTTGGATGCAGCGGTTCAGGGGGCACTGGATTGTAAATTCAGAAATGCGGGGCAGACCTGTGTTTGTGCGAACCGGATCATGGCCCAGGATGGGATCTATGACGAGTTCACCCGCAAACTTGCAGAAGGGGCGGCAAAACTCAAAGTCGGAGATGGTTTTTCAGAGGGATGTCAGCAGGGCCCTTTGATCAATCCTGCCGCACTTACCAAAGTTGAAAGTCATATTCAGGACGCGGTCGAAAAAGGAGCATCGGTTTTGAGTGGCGGAGGGCGTCATGATCTTGGCGGGAATTTCTTCCAGCCGACCGTGCTGAGCAACATGAAAGAGGATATGCTGGTTGCCCATGAGGAAACCTTCGGGCCGCTGGCACCGGTATTCCGTTTCAGTACCGAAGAAGAAGCGATCAGGATGGCCAATGACACTGAATTCGGGCTCGCGTCTTATTTTTTCAGCAGGGATATCGGCCGAATCTGGAGGGTTTCTGAAGCCCTGGAATATGGAATGGTCGGGATCAACACCGGTATCATGTCGACCGAAGTTGCACCTTTCGGCGGGATGAAGGAATCCGGGATCGGTCGTGAAGGTTCCAAGTACGGCCTCGATGAATACCTTGAAGTGAAATACCTCTGCATGGCCGGCATTTAGGGATAAAAACATTCACGGGATGACAGTTGATTCTGCTGTCATCCCTTTCTCATTTCCCAGAATTTCGGTTTCAAGAACCGCTCATTCTCCAGTTGTTCTGAACTTTCCCATATTTTTTTTCAGGTTTCCCAAATCCTTCTTCAGCTTTAGGAATCTGGAGATGAATATCCCCGTTTCCTCCCTCGTTTTTTAGCATATTCTAATTTTATCCGTAGGTTTACGAATAGGGTTCTTATTGCTGATGCAATAATTTGATCCGAACTGTTTTTTTGTGTCTCAATCCCTCCGGGGCTTGTTCACCAAGTTCTCAGGATTGAACTACGTAAATTTACGTATAGAACCCCCTTGTTTTTCATGACTATGATTGAATCTACTAATTTAGAAATTTCAAATACTCAAAATGAAGCGGTTCATCCCATCAGGAGTGGAGTTTTAAACGCATTGATTTCTGGATTGAAACTCATTCTGATTCCCACGGATTGTTCGGATCACAGTCGGATTTCCATCAAGTACGGCATCCGCCTGGCTCAAGAAAGCAATGCAACGATCAAACTCATTTGTGTCCAGGAAAGCTTTGATTCGGATGAAGATCAAGAGATCGCATCCGAGTCTGCAGAGGGACAGAATACGCGAGCATGTACAAAATTAAAGCAATTCTGGGAGAGTTTTCAAAAAGAAATACCCTGTGAACTTGAAGTGAGGAAGGGGGATGTTGTTTCAGAAGTCATCAATGCCGCCAAAAAGGAAGCATGCGACCTGATCATCATGAGCAGTCACGGATACAAGGGGTTGATATACAGTATGAAAGGCAGTACCACGGAAAAAGTCACCCGTTATGCTCCCTGCCCGGTTCTCTGTGTCAAAAACGAAGGACGACAATTCATCGCCTGAACCCATCCTCCGGCCTGCCGTAAGACTTGAAGATTCAGGGCCGAAACTTCCATTATTATCATTGATTTTTTAGAAATCAGCATGCATCAAATGTTGAAAACCGATTTGTTGGATCGTTTTCTTACAGATTCAGTCAAACACAAAAAACCAATGGAATGTTCTGAGGCACTGTTTGATACCATAGATACTCTTTTTTTACAGGTGAATCCGGATGGCACTCTCAAATACTGCAACCGGGTCTGCCGTGAGGCAACGGGTTACAGTCTAGAAGAAACCGAAGGACGGATGTTTTGGGAAGTTTTTTTCTCTCCGGAAGAAAGGGAATTCATCCAGAATCTTTTTGAGGAAGCATTGGAACCTCCCTACCGTTCTTCTTATGAACACCAGTGGCGCTGCCGTGATGGGGGCTCCCGGCTGATTTCATTCACGATATCAACCTATTTTGAAGAGAATACGATCCAGTGCTATTCCGTCACCGGACTCGATTTAACGAAGTTGAGGCGGATGGAGGAGGAACTTTGGCGGTACCGGACCGATCTTGAAGAACAGATTTCTCAAAGAAGTATGGAGCTTCTGGATTCGAGAACAAGATTGGCGGGGATCGTTGATTCGGCAGAAGATGCCATCATTTCAGTCGATTCAAAGCAGCAGATCACACTCTTCAATTATGGCGCGGAAAAAACCTTCGGGTACCTCAAAAATGAAGTTGAAGGGCGCCACCTCAGTATGCTCATTCCCAACCGGTTTCATGATACGCATCGGAAACACGTCCAGAACTTTGGTAAATCAGGTAAGGTTTCGAAACGGATGAACGACCGTTCAGAAATCATCGCGAAGAAAAAAGACGGGACGGAATTCCTGGCGGAAGCCAACATTTCCCAGGTTACAGTTTTGGGAGAGAAGATCTACACGGTGGTTCTGAGGGACATCAGCGAGCGGATGATTTTTGAAAAGCGCCTGCAGGATTCGCTCAGTGAAAAAGAAACCCTGCTGAGGGAAATTCACCATCGTGTCAAAAACAACCTACAGGTGATTTCGAGCCTTTTTACGATGCAGAAGTTGAGGACCGAAGATCCGGACCGTCTTAGCCTGATTCAGGAAAGTCAGCACCGGATCCAGTCGATGGCCTTGATCCATGAAAAATCTATCAATCGGAAGATCTGAGTCGGGTCCGCTTTGACCAATACATTCGGGAACTGGTGACGGACATTTTCCAGTCCTATGAGGTTTACCCGGGGAAAATCGAACTGCAGTTTCAAATGAAACCAGTATCCCTGCATGTTGATATGGCTATTCCCTGTGCGCTGATTCTCAATGAACTGATATCGAATACCCTGAAATACGCGTTCCCGGAAGAAAGTACCGGGAAAATGTTGATCCATATCGAGGAGTAACCTTCCAAAAAGCTGCATCTTCTTTTTAAAGACAACGGTGTCGGTTTGCCGGATTCAATCGAAATAAAAAATGTTGATAGTTTAGGTTTGAGATTGGTCCGAGTCCTTACCCAACAATTGAAAGGAAAGCTCGAACTGGAACGTGAAGCCGGGACTTCCTTTTCTTTCCATTTTCCAATTACAAGCCCATGACTCCTTTTCTCAATAATCCAACAGAACCAACCGAAGCCTCCCGCATCCTCATTGTCGAGGATGAGGCGATTGTTGCAGAAAGCCTTAAAGACCAACTGATCAACCTGGGGTATCAGGTCTGCGGAACCGCGGCCAACGGAGAGGACGCGATGAGGATCATGGAACATTCTGAACCGGACCTGGTGATGATGGATATTATGCTGGAAGGTCCGATGGATGGAGTCGAGGTTGCAGGCAGGATTCGTGAAAAAAACGAGATTCCGGTGATTTTTCTGACAGCCTACTCGGACAATGAAACCCTGCAGCGCGCGAAAATCACGGAACCGTTTGGTTACCTGATCAAGCCCTACAAGGAACGCGAACTTCACACCAACATCGAAGTGTCCCTCTACCGTCACCGTATGGAACAACGGGTGAAAGAGCATGAACGCTGGCTTGAACTGCTTCTGAAGAGCATCAGCGACGGGGTAATCACCGTCGGCTTGGATGGTTCCGTAACCAGCATGAGCCCTGTTGCCGAGGAAATGCTGGGCTGGAGTGAGAAACGGCTTAGGGAAACGATCTTCAGGAAATCATGCAGTTGGAGGAAACCTCAAAATACCCTATTGTGCCGGACCTGATCGACCAGGCTTTGGATGGGGAAAACGTGGCCTGCCTGATTGATGAAGATCCGGTTTTGATCAGCCGCGACGGACACCGGATCATGATCGATGCTGCCGCAGCGCCGATTTATAATGAATCGGAAGAAATCACCGGAGCGGTTCTGACCATCCGCAATGTCAGCAGCCGCAAAAAAGCGGAGATGGAACTTGCCGAAGCACGCAACCTTCTCACCAATCTGCTGACTCCGCGGGAAAAGGAAATCTTGAAAATGATGGTCAACGGTTCAACCACCAAGGAAATTGCCTATGACCTCGAAATCAGTCCAAGGACCGTGGAAGCTCATCGTCAGAACATGATGAGTAAACTGCAGGTGGTCGATATGCCGATGCTGGTCCGTTGTGCGGTCACCCATCGTCTGGTCCCCCTGGAATAAACTTCCTGAAGACTCATTCAATTTTCTGAATTTGAGGTTCCTTCACAAATTTTTCGTTTATTGAAATTACCCCCAGGTGTTCCCCCCTTTTTGAAGAAGCAAAATAGTTAGTCCTTCAGATCCTTGGCGCAAGTCCCGATTTCAGACTTGAATCGTTGATGAGGATCAAAGAATCTCAGTGTTTAATTTAAGATTATTTCCTGTTTTAGGACGTTGTTCAGTTTTTATTCAATGATCTCTTCAATAAAATTGGTGAATGGCATCTCAGAAAAGACATGAAATCAAACGTAAGGACTGGGAAGTTGTATTGGACCAGTTGTACAAACGTTGTATTGCACCTACTGCCCGGGGGATAGGGATCATTTCCAATACATCACGGGAAAATTTAGGAGATGTTGAAGGAGAATTGCAGGAGGAACTTACTTACAGGATTAAAGCACGGGAACAGGGAAATCTTGCTTACAAGATGAGACAGTTCAATACAGAAGCTTTCTACAATTTTTTTAAACTCAGATCCCAATCAAAAAAGGAAGACCAGGATTTTTTCCGGTTAAAAAAGCAAGTTCCCTTTGAAGTGCTGGTATTTCCCCTGACCCAGGGATTGGTGAAAAAAGGTCTGTTAATCTTTGAATCTCCTGTGGAATCGATGCATCTTCAGAAAATCATTCGGATTGTTCTTGATGAAATGAAAAAACCGGCAACCAGCAAAACCCAAGAAGAGAAAAAGACCGAAGCCCAAGATAACACTGAAAAATAGTATCCCTCCGTTTTAAATACAAAAAAATAGTATCTTGGCAAGGCTTTTGATAGCATTTTGCATTGGTTGATCGTTGGCTTGAAAGCTCTTCTTTCAAACATTTCTCTCAAATACACTTCCTGTACTGATCATGTCGGAATCTCCGTCAGAAAATATGGAGTCTCAGTCGTCCGATGCGGCGATTGAAGAAGCAATTCACAAACTTCAGGTAGAATCCTGGAGGAAGGGTGAGGAAGGGCTTCAATTCAGGGTTTGCTACCTGATGCTCGAACTTGCCACGGAACGTGATGCGCCGAATCAATGGAAACTCAACAAACGCAGTATCGACATTGATCTACTTGACCGTGCAATGAGACGCGAGGAGGAAACGATCCTGAACCTTCTCGAAAATGAAGGACTCCTCTGGAATAAATTAGGAATTAACCCAGTCTGGCAAAACGGTACAGAAATCCAGCCTTCTCCTTTCCGTTACGGAGATATCATTTTTATCTGTTTCTCGGTACCGCATTGGATCAAAGCCACAGAACGCAAGAAATTTACGGCCAAAGGGGCTTTGATTTTGAAACAGTATCGAAAAGATAATCCGACGGCCATGATCATTGCGGTCAGTGACCAGCCGGGATTCAAACTTTCAAAGGATCCGCTCTTTGCCCAGTGGTCTGATATCGGCAAGGAAACCTCCGGAGTGGGTAAAGCTGGAACGATCACCCGGATGGTGGCTCAGCAACTGACCTCACAGGCGACCATGCATAGTTACCTGCAGGAGACGCATACCACTCATAAACTTCAGTCTCAACTAAGGCAGCAACAGTTGCAGGAGCATGTGGATGGACTTCAGGCTCTGCAGACGGATTTTAACCTGCTCGTCATCATTCACCCCGGTCTTTATGATACCCATGCCAAGAGGATCTGGAACCAACTCAGTTCCCTGCATTTTCGCAGCGTCGAAGTCCGTCAACAAAATGAAGTCAGGCCGGAGCAACTAAGGCAGTTTGATTTTTTTGTCCTGGTGCAATGTGGATTTCCGGAAAAATTCCGTCAGCTTCGGGAATTCCAGCGTATCGCCCGGAGGATCTACCGTTTTGATGGAGAACTCCCGGCGAAACTTCCGCAAATTCGTTCCAGGGAGTTTTACATCCGCAATGCCCTGGAGGACAAATACCTCAGGATCATTGAAAAAGTAAATAAAAGGAAAAAGGACGAGAAATTCCTTTTTCTCCAGGACAAGTACCAGGAGCAGTGGAAACTTATCCTCGACAAAAACAACAACATCCAGCAGATCAACCAGCTTCAACTGAAATTGAAACAGTTTGCTGAAGGCTATTATGCCCTGATAGAAACGGTTTTGATGGAAGCAACCCAACAGGTTCATGAAGGAAGCCGCTTCGGTGGAGTGATGAAGAATCTGACCCGTTTTTTGATCGTGGATGATTTCAATCCTGCCATTCTCGATTATCTGGTCAAACGCAGATTTGCCCGGAAGAATCTGAATTACATGTCCTCTTTGGAAATGTTCCAGCATTTCAACCGTTTCAAGGCCGAGCATTCCCAGCTCAAATCAGCACAGTCCTATCAGATGTTCATGCGTAACGATCCGCTTTTTGCGAATTATGAAGTGGTCGTGATCAACGCCTGGAATTTTGAAACAAACGGGTCTTTGGAGGTCAAATTACGAATTGCTCCACCTCCGGAAGAAACGGCGGATTCCCCATCCATAGCGCGCGATATTGTTCTTGGTTCCCGAAACCTGAACCAATTGTTGGATACCGATCGTGATGAACTTTATCAGTCTCTAGCCGCAGGCAATTCAAAGAAATCTGAACAGGGACAAGAGGTGGTCTTCATGCTCGAAAACCTGATCAGCAACGCGGATTTGATCACATCAGGAAGGATGATGGGGGTGAAAAAGGGAAGACTTTATAACCTCTTCCAACTTGAAGAGGAAATGAAGCGTTTGTCCGAATCCCTGAGGAACGAAAAATTTCAGGAAGAAGAAGGAGTCGAAGAGGATTCTGACCCTGGAGTCGAGGCTGAAACGGAAATGGTCGAAGAAAGCAAAGTCGAGGAAGACAGTAACTGGTTCATGCCCATCATCCGTTATCAGGTGGATATCCTCTATGTCATTGCGATGGCCTGTTCCATCCGTTGGCAGGGGCTGACCGAGAATAAAAAAGCCTGCCAATACATTGAAGAAGAAGGCAAACGAACCGGAGAGGGTTCTGCTGAGATCCTGCAGCGTGCACTGGTCCATGCCATTTCCCATGAAAAAGATATTCCTGAAGCTGGAGTTCTTGCTGCTTTTCCGGATATGGGCGGAAGCCGGTTTGTTTATGGCAGAGTCTTGCCGGGGCGAAGTGAAATGTTGGAACCTGAATTTGCACTTTACCTGATCGATATGCGCCATTTTCAGGCCAGGGAAGTGATTGAATTCCTCAGGATGAGAAACCGTTCCCCGATTGCCCATGTTCCAGTTCTCCTCTATGTGCCGCCGGGAGTGGATTTGACTCGTGAGGAAGATGCGATGTTAGGACGTTTGATTGGAGTAAGGGCCGGCGAGGAAGTCAACGGACTTCCTGTTCCTTATCGAATCGATGACCTGGAAAACACGGAGAGGATCAAACATCTGGTTCAGGGTATCCTGAAGGTTGATGATGACATGATCCAGCAGGGCGGATTTTCTGCAGAATCAGATTTTCTTGAAGATCATGAGACCGCAGGAGAGGATAATATTTTCAGCAACTGGTAGGACCCTGATGTTTTTTTAACGATTTTCTTTTTTCTTCCCCTATAAATTCAATATCAATTCCGGTCGGTCACTGCACCGAGGGACGCAGAACTCACCGATTCCGCATATTTTGAGAGAACACCGCGGATGTATCTCGGTTTCGGCTGTTTCCACTTTTCCAGCCGTTTTGTGATTTCCTCTTCGGGCAGATCCAGGTTGATTAATCTTCTTTTGGCATTGATGGTGATCGGGTCCCCGTTACGAACCACAGCAATGACTCCCCCCTCATAGGCTTCCGGGGTGATGTGACCAATGACAAAACCATGGGAACCTCCTGAAAATCGGCCATCGGTGATCAGCGCAACATCTTGTCCAAGTCCTCGTCCCATGATTGCACCGGTCGGAGAGAGCATTTCCCGCATTCCCGGACTCCCCTTGGGCCCTTCGTAACGTATCACGATCACATCTCCTTTCTGAACGGTTCCATCCAGAATTTTCTGCAGGGCTTCTTCCTCAGATTCAAAAACCCTGGCACTGCCTTGAAAAACTTCTCCTTCCTTCCCGGAGATTTTTGCAACAGCACCGTCACGTGCCAAATTCCCTTTGAGGATGACGAGATGTCCAGTGGCTTTTACCGGATCTTTTAGAGGTCGAATGATTTTCTGCTTCTTCGGGTATGCCTTAACTCCTTTCAGATTTTGTTTCAGGGTTTTACCCGTCACTGTCATGCAGTCTCCATGGAGCAGACCCGCGTCCAGTAACATTTTCATCAAGGGTGGAAGTCCGCCAATTTTCACAAAATCGATCATCATGAACTGTCCGCTTGGTCTGAGATCCGCCAGTACTGGGGATTTCTGGCCAATCCTGCGGAAATCGTCAATTTTCAGGTTCACTCCGGTTGAGTGAGCCATTGCCAGCAGATGCAGGACCGCGTTGGTGGAACCTCCAAGTGCCATCACGACGGTGATCGCGTTTTCAAACGCTTCTCGGGTCATGATGTCTCGGGGACAAAGATTCATATCGATCAACTTCATCACCGCTTCCCCGGCTTTGACACAATCCTTGACCTTGTCCTTGGAGATCGCTGCCTGGGCTGAACTGTTGGGGAGACTCATGCCCATGGCCTCGATCGCAGAAGCCATTGTGTTTGCGGTGTACATGCCCCCACAGGATCCTGCTCCCGGGATGGAACGGGATTCGATCTGTTCCAGTTCCTTGGCCGTGATCTGACCTCCAGCCCTTTGGCCCACCGCTTCAAAAATGGAAACAATGTCGACATCACGTCCCTCATGGGTACCCGGCATTATGGTTCCCCCGTAAACAAAAACTGCTGGTCGGTTCAGTCTGCCGATGGCCATCATGCACCCAGGCATGTTTTTGTCGCATCCACCGATGGTGACTACCCCATCGTATGCCTGACAGCCAACAACGGTCTCGATGGAGTCAGCGATGACTTCCCGTGACACCAGGGAATACTTCATCCCTTCCGTTCCCATCGAGATTCCGTCGGAAATCGTGATGGTATTGAACAGCATCGGCATCCCCTTACTCTTTCTTATCCCCCTTGCGGTATGCTCTGCCAAATCATTGATGTGCATGTTACAGGGAGTGACCATGCCCCAGGTAGAGGCCACACCGACTTGGGATTTGCGGAAGTCCCCCTTTTTGAAACCCAGTCCATAGAGCATTCCCCGACTGGCGGCGCGTTCATCAGTATCTGTGACACTCTTAGAAAACCTGCGATGTCCTGTATTCGGATTTTCTGTTTTTTTCTCTTTCTTACTCGCCATCCTTGAATCTCGTCTTTAAAATGGGTTTAGGTTTCTCCCGCCTGAAGGTTCATGCAGGATTGTTTTCAGTATTGGAAAAATAATCGATGCATCGAAATTTGTCAAAACACGCTTCTCGAGTTAAAAGAAGTGTGCCTTATTATTTAATTTTTATTCTTATTTTAAGTTGTGCCGTAGATTTATTAATCTTTTCGTTTTTCTCCTTAGAAAAAAATCATTTCTTTAAAAGGGTTGTTCTTGCATCAGATTTTGAGAAAGGCCCCTTTGAAGTCCGGAGTCGTGAACCTATCCATCCCCCAAAAGGTGCAACAGCAAGCTTGATGGTGGCAGCAACTTCCGACATGCATGGTTCGCTGGGGATCCTATGTGTGATTAACTGCAATGAAGTCAAAGGACTGCTTCACCTCGCCCCGTTGATACAAAAACTTCGAGAAGAAAACCCGCAGATGTTGCTTCTTGATGGCGGAGACACCTTTTGGGGAGGAATTCTTCAATTTTATATCAACCATGTTCAAGTCTCTGCTCCATGGCACGATCCGTTGCTTCATACGATGAACTTTTTGAAGTATGACGCAATGACTCTGGGAAATCACGACCTGGAAATGCCTCAGGAGAAATTGATATGGCGGATGAAAGAATCTTCATTTCCGTGGCTTGGTGCGAATATTCAACAAGATCCGGAAGATTCAAATCATTCCCTAAGATTGGATCCTTACAAAGTATTAGAAAGAAACGGAGTTAGGATCGGAATCCTTGGGATGACGACACCGGGGATACCCATCTGGCTGGATTCTCCCAAACTGAAAGGGTTTTCTTTTCAAGACATACTATCCAGTTCACGGAAATGGGTTTCGGTTCTGAAGAATCAGGGAAAAGTGGATTTGCTGATCGGTCTCTATCACAGCGGGGGAGATATGGATTATGATGAAAAAATTGCCCTCAAACTTGGCTGGGACACTCCCAATGCAAGTGGTCAGGTGGCCAAACTTCTTAGGGAGTTTGATTTATTGATTGCCGGACATACCCATCAAACGATTCCCAATCGACCGCAGGCAGAACTTCCACGATTTCCGGTGCCGATGATTTTTCCGGGAGCCTATGCCAGGGGGTTGAGTGTGGTGAAGTTTCAACTGAAAGAATCTGGAGGGCGCTGGCAGATTAAAAACATGAATTTTGATTACATTACGCCAACGGCACCATCAAAAGAATCAGGTCTATTGAGAATGAACCGGTTTTCAAATCAATTGATTGAAACGGTAAAAAGTTATGCATCCCAACCGACTCAGGTCATTTTGAAAGAAAAACCTGAAAGAAATATCAGAAACCAGTGTTTGAATAACCTGAATCACATTTCACTTCAAGATTCCGATAAAACTCAAAAATTCAGTCTGCTTCCTGGTAATTGGCATCCTGCAGGATTTAAGGTTGAAGATCTTGGCAAACCAATTCTTCGCAAACATCTATTTCAATGGATGCGGTATGACAACCGGGCCGTTTTGGCCAAACTTTTCGGAAAGCAAATTCGAACCATGTTGAATCCCCTGCTCAGAAAACTGCAGGGACGGAAAATTCGTTATAACCAATACCTTGTTCCCGGAGGGTTCAAGGCAGTTCCTGATAATGAAGACAAACCGGAGGATCTGTTTCTGATGAAATTGGACGGAAGTCCGATTAAGGAGAATGAGTTCTATCAGGTCTGGATGACCAATTACCACTGGAACGGAGGAGCCGATGTCCGTTCTCGAGCGTTACTTCATGATTCTCAGTTGTTGAGAAGAGATACCAAGTTTTTACGGGAAAGGGTTTTTGATTTCCTGAAACAGGACCAGCCTCAATTGCCAAAATCCTGTTTGAAGTTTCTTGAGCCTCTCAAAAAACCGAACTTGATTTCGGAGCAGTGAAATCCCTCCAAACAAATATCAAAAGTTTCTCAGATTTCAGGGAGGTGGAAAATATCCGGAATCACCAATAAGAAAGAGAGTCTTCAAAAAGATCTTTCATCT
>ENA-OSEY01001070-OSEY01001070.1-marine-metagenome-genome-assembly--contig:-NODE-1070-length-19351-cov-4.750493_pt1 | contig 19351 bp, 25 predicted proteins | sample MGYA00248465_ERZ534230 | MGnify/ENA primary metagenome ERZ534230 (study PRJEB26409, sample SAMN06344110) | marine metagenome | isolation source: Sea water from surface | place: Atlantic Ocean:Southern...
TTGTCATTAAGACGACCTACAAATGGTGAGATGTATGTTGCTCCTGCCATTCCTGCAAGTGCTGCTTGTGCTACTGAAAAACAAAGAGTTACGTTAGTCTTTACACCAACCTCACTAAAATATTTACATGCTTTGATTCCTTCTTTTGTCATAGGTAACTTAATCGTTACTGCTTCGCTAATGTCACGATACTTTGCAGCATCATCAATCATCTCTGCTGCTGTGTCACCTTTGACCTCTGCAGATATACTCTCCATCTCAGGAAATACCTCTGCAATTTCTTGTATTAATTCTAGGTAATTGATTCCTTGATTTGCAACAAGTGTCGGGTTAGTTGTTACACCCGCAATTATTCCACTGTCGTATCGTTCTTCTATTGCTTCAATATCAGCAGTGTCTAGAAATATTTGCATTTACATTATGTTGTTGATTTTATTATAAGTTGGTTTGAATCTGTTGTCAAGTTATCTCTCTTCAAAATAGAGTTTCCTGACACGACGTTGCCTTCTTGCTTCTTGATATTCTAAATCTTTTTTAGAGAACAAACTTTTCTTTTTTCTTTTTGTATCTGAATCTAGTAGTGTTACTAATGATAGATCGTTTGCAGATACTGTTTCTCCATGTAGTGATGTCATATTAGAACAACCACAACATGTTAACTTTGTATTGTGTGATGATAATTCTACACCACAATTTAAACACTTAACGCTAATCATCTTCTTCAAAGTAATCTTTTCTATAATATCTTCCTAAAATATTGCTGTTGTAATAGGCAGGAGATCCATCATCTAATTTTTCTGCCAAGACATTATGTAAAAATAATTGCTTAGTCTCTTCGTAGTTTACTCTTCCAAGAGTTCTGTGGAGGGAGAGGATTTCTCTTTTGAAAGTATTCTTGCCATCTCTTCTAATGTCTTGTTTAAGTTCGTCAGAACTTCCGTAATACTGCTTCCAGTTTGACTCGCTTGTAACTCTACGCTTTCCTCCTTTTGGTTTTCGCTTCTGCACGAAGTACTTTCTGCCGATGTAGGATTTGCCAGTGGTGGTATTGGTGATGCAGTAGACGAACCCATAGTGATCGCCGATGTCATCAGAATCAAAAACACTGCCTTTAAAAATCCACGGGTTTGTGTACTTTGCCACGTTGTCATAATAAGTCTCCTAATATTTATGGTTCGTCAAACAAGACCTCTGTCATATATCTTTCTGCCCATTCTTTACCAAAATAGTTTACTAGTATATTCCTAGTCTTATCGTTTTTCATTTGGTGCTGACAGTATTCTATCTGACCGAAGTATCTGTGTTCTGATCTAGAACTATCTCTACTTGCTCCCCAGACAGCACCAACAAATATGTCAAGGTATTGATCTACAATATCACAGAAATCTTTCTTCTCTTTATCTGTAGTCAATCTTGCAAACTTACAGTATGGTGAGAACACTTCACCCCATTCTGGTAGAACTCTATCATGTGGGAAATAAAAACTCTCACTAATATATTCTATGTCTTCAAAGATCTCATGATCAAGACCATCTACAGGAGATATGTCTGTGATAGCAGCACTAACTGTATCTTTCATAGCAACAATATCAACACCAAAAATAGGTAGATCAAACTCTGGATCAGGATACCATATACAATGCACAATATTAAGATTGCCTAGTTTAGCAACCTCTATATGCACCTTCCTAAGTCCAGTACAATAATACATTTCATTTTTGATGTCTAGTTTGCCATCATCTGTGTCATGTAATACTGATTCAAACTCAGAGTCAATCTCCAAAGGTTCTACGTTTGGTAGAGTCTTCTGATGCTTTTGTATTATTTTTATTAGATTATCAATTACTTCCATCGAGCAAAAAATTCTTTCATTGTAGTTTGATATCCAGACTCACGGGAGGGTGGTTCCTTGATCCCCTTCATCTTCTTGTAGTCCTGATGCATCGCTCCCAGTAACCATGCCTGTGCTAATTGTTGGGGTCCCTCGTTCAACAATCGGATTTGTAATTTCGATAGACCAGCCTTCATCTCCAAGTACTCCTGTCTCCACGATGTGTGGGGTGATTTGTTTGTCATCTTTATCCCATTGTTCATGTAATTTTTTAACTTCTAGATCAACTCCTGCCATAGTTTCTAAAACTTTACCATCCCAATACCATTTTTCTATGTATGAGAAAAGATATTTAAGAATAGTATTAAAAGGTGGTTTCTGTTTACTGATCCACTTTTTAATTTTTTGTAGAGTAGTTTCTTTACCACCCCAACTATGTTCAAATTCTATTTTAGGCATAACTGAAAAAGAATTCTTTGATTAGTGTTTGTGATTGGTCTTTACCAAACCTACTGGATAGATATCCAGAGATTGGATCAAGTCTTATCATGTATCTATCAAAATCAATATACTGTGTAGTATCAGTACCAATTGGTTTATGCTCATTGAGCATATTCTTATAGAATTGTAAGTACTTTTTAAACAAAGGTAGATATTCATCTACTTCATCAGGTTTACAATATCTAACAACCAGATTGTCAGAGAAATGATTACCCGCTTCAAAGAATCTATATGTACCCTCTACTTTAGGTAATTCTGGTGTATAAAACAAGTAGTTCTCTACTGGATGTTGGAAATCGAACACAATAACAACTCGTTTGTCACTCATTCCCATGAGATCCATACCAAAACAGGGTAGATTAGACCCAGTTCTAGGGTATATTATATTATTGTGGATGCTGCAAGATTTGCCATCCCAGATTTCAACTTGTCTTGACTTAATTAGATGTTCACCTGAGTACAAATCAGCAGTTAGGTTTACACCTTTCTTATTAGTCCATTCAGCATGTCGCTTAACAAATTCTATATCTGGAAAAATCTCAGCAACAGTTGCTTTATAATTTTTCCAAAGATCCATAGTTATAATTTGAATCCTGCAAAGGTATCCTTCTTAACGTCTTGTTTTATACTACCAATGAGATAAGATTCTACCTCTGTCTCCTGTGGTGCAACTTGCATACCTTTAGAAGATAACCAATGCTGCGTCCATGGTAGTGGATTGTTAGATATAGGTACATCAAAGATAGGTTTCAAACCGATTGACTTGAGTCTACGATTCGCAGTCCATTCAACATACCTCTGTAATAATTTATCATTGAGACCTATGATAGATCCGTCCTTGAACAAATACTCTGCCCATAACTTCTCTTCTTCTACAGAATTTTGGAACATACTATACACATAGTCTTCCTCTTCCTTGACAATCTCTAACATATCAGGATCGTCACCCTTCTTCCAGTTATTAAGAATGTTCTGTGTAACTGTCATGTGTTGTGACTCATCTCTTGCAATAAGTCCTATGATTTTTGCTGAACCCTCTAACAATTTAAGTTCACCAAATGCAAATGAACATGCAAATGAAACATAGAATCTAATGCCTTCCAAGATGTATACATTTGCTACTGCTCTGTATAACTTTCTCTTCAGTTCTTTCTTTTCCCATGCTACAGTTGGACTACCTTGCCAATCTGGTCTCCACCAGTTGCTAGTGTCATATGTGTGTGCATCATTGATGAATTCATCATATGCTTTAGTAACTGATTGTGCTCTCTTAAGTATATGTTCATCATCTAAAATTTTATCAAACACCTCTGATGGATCAGGATATACATTCTTAATGATATGTGTATATGATCTGCTATGAATCATCTCCATAGTCTGCCATATGTTCATACATCCTTCTAGTTCTGGTAAAGAACAGTATGGTGCGAATGCCATACCAGGTGCTCTACCTTGTACAGAATCAAGTAAAATTTGATACTTTAAATTAGAAGTAAAGATATGTTTTTGTGCATTATTTAACTGTGGATAGTCTCCTCTATCTTTTTGTAAAGATACTTCTTCTGGTCTCCAGAAAAAACCTAATTGTGTTTGTGTCAATCTATCAAAGATAGGATACTTAAACTTATCATATCTTTGTACTCCTAATGGAGGACCAAAAAACATTTTTCCTTTAGTAGTATCAACAGAGTTTGTGTTGAATACTGTCATACCTTCTGGGTCTTTAGATAGCACAGCTGTCACAAGCTTCCTCCTCGTTTGCAAATATGTCGTCTAGTAGATTGGATATCGCTTTGTTATTATCTTCTGGTACATCATCCTTCCAACCAATAGGATGTGCAGGTTCGTCTATGTCAGACTTGGTATCATATGTATTCTGATAGTAAGATGTTTTCCAACCATACTTAAAGGTTGTTAATAGATCTTGTGCCATCACTGATGTAGGAACTTCAGAGTTCTCATATTGAAGTGGATTGTAAGACCAGTTACCAGAGATTGCTTGGTCAAAGAATTTCTGCATCACAGCAACGATGTTTATGTATCCAGTGTTACCAGGCATATCCCAGAGCAACGTATAATTATTTTTAAGTGTTGCATACTGTGGCACAACTTGCTTAAGAGGTCCTTTCTTTGACTTCTTAGTTGAGATAAGATCTCTTGGTGGTTCAATACCATTAGTAGCATTTGAAACAACTGAAGAAGATTCTGATGGCATCTGTGCAGACAGTGTGCTGTGTCTGAGTCCATACTCTAGTATGTCTTCTCTCAATTCTTCCCAATCATAGTTCAATTTGTTTGGTACAAGTTCATCTACATCTTTTTTGTAAGTATCAATAGGTAAAATACCGTCAGAATATTTAGTTGAATCAAAATATCCACATGGTCCTTTCTCTTGTGCTATTTTGTTAGATGATTTAAGTAGATAGTATTGAAATGCTTCTGCTAGATCATGTGTTAGTTGCCATGCTTTAGGGTCTTCATATTTAACACCTTGCTTTGCAAGATAGTGTGCAAGACCAATGAATCCTACACCTATAGAACGTCTTGAGAGGGTGCTAAGACGTGCTGCATCCACTGGATAACCTTGATAGTCAATCAACTCGTCTAAGGCACGTACAGTGAGGTCACAGAGTTCTTCTAGTTCATCAAGGTTTCGTAGTTTCCCTACATTGATAGCAGATAAAATACACAATGCAATCTCACCTTCACCATCTATGTGTTGAATAGGATCTGTTGGAAGTGTGATCTCCTGACATAGATTACTCATGTTAACCTTGTCCTTAAATGAGGAATGCTCATTACAATGATCAATATTCATGATGTAAATACGACCTGTTTCTGCTCTCTCCTTAAGCAAATCTAGAATAAGTTCTTGAGCACCAATAGTTTTCTTCGGAATAGATTCATCAGATTCATAACGTGTATAGAGATCATCAAACTTGTCAGTGCCAAAAGCATCGTACAAACCTGGTGTATCGTGAGGTGAGAATAAGGTGATGTCTCCATTACTGATAAACCTTTCGTAAAATAGTTTTGAAATCTGTATACTATAGTCTAGTTTTCTAACTCTATTATCCTCTGTACCTTTGTTGTTCTTCAGTACAATTATATCTTCTATTTCTTGATGCCAGATGGGGAAGTGGACAGTCGCTGATCCACCTCTAATGCCATTTTGAGTGCAGCATCTGACAGTGCTTTCAAACTTTTTGAGGAACGGTATAACACCTGTGTGCTGTACTTCTCCGTCTCTGATTTTAGCGTTGATCCCACGGATTCTACCTGCGTTGATACCGATACCAGCCCTTTGAGCAACGTAGTAACCAATAGCCATGTCACTGCTGAAGATGCTATTGAGGGTGTCATCAACATCAACAAGAACACAGCTAGCAAATTGTCGTAAAGGTGTCCTAACTCCCGCCATGATGGGGGTCGGAATGTTGATCTTGTGTTTGGAAATGGCATCGTAGTATCTCTTTATGTAATCTAATCTAATTTGTGGTTCATACTCTTGAAATAAAGTAGCAGCAATTAACATATACATGTACTGAGGAGTCTCAAAGACTTGATTACTACTCCTATCTTGTACTAGATATTTGTCAACTATCTGACGAAGACCTGCATAGGTAAAAAGATAATCACGATCATGATCTATCCAAGAATTAATCTTGTCCCATTCTTCGTCTGAATATTTATCTAGAATACCACCATCATACACACCTTCTGCCACACATTCTTGTACGTGTTCCTTGACATGAGGATGTCCATTAGTTAACCATCCAGATCCTAAGACCTGTTTTCTTACTGCATATAATAGTAGTCTTGCTGCTACAAACTGATAGTTATAATGATCTAGATCAATTAGATCACTAGCAGACCTAATTAAAATCTCTTGTATGTCCTTAGTTTCAATCAAATCATAGAATTGTAGACCTGAGTTCATCTCTACTTGGGAAGCACTCACACCGCTTCCTAACCCCTCACATGCTTCCTCTACCATCTTATGAACTTTGTCTAAGTTCAAGGGTTCTACAGACCCATCTCTCTTACGAACTTTAATTCCGTTACTCATATTTTTTTCCAATTGTTAAGTCTAAGGTTTGCTTCTAATCCTTGGTACACATTAGATTGTACCACATTTTGCACATCATGTCCATAAAGGTACATGTCATTTATGTCCTTCTGATGTATATTATTTGGCCATATTACGACCTTATCTCCTCTGTCAATTGCGGTGGAGACTCTGTTGACGATTTCTCTATTGCGTGGCTCGTTATCATAAATCCAAATATAATCGCTCCAACCAAACGTCCGACAGTCAATATCGGAACCAGCCATAGCAACTGAGTTCTTGATAAACGTGGAGTCAAACGGTCCTTCAACAATATAAACTGGTTCTTGAGCATTTATTCTATCCTGTCCAAAGATTTTGGGTTTGTCTTCATCAAGCATTATCGTAATGTATCTCATCTGTGCCGAAGGGGCTAACGATCTACCTTGATATCCAAAGAGTTTACCATCTTTATCCCTGAATGGGATTATGATACGAGGACTATCTTGTCGGCAGTTATCAAAGGTTTTTTTCTGCTCATTAGTCCAAGCTTTAAACTTGGGACAATAGTAGAAATATTCTAAGTCTTTGATACCTCGTTTTTCAAGATACTCTCGTGCTTCGTGTGAGGTATTTAGCTCTGAGATCTTCTCTAAATTTATATCACCCCCATGAAAATTTGGAGATGAAAAATTAAATTTTGGATTAGGTGTGACAGTACCCTTGCCAGTTCTACCTTCTTTAAATTTCTCCATCACATATTGGTCATGAAGAAAAGAATCTTGATCTTTTATAAAGTTTGCTAATGTTCTACCAACACCACAATTGTGGCATTTGAACATGAAATCATTTTTAATTTTGAATATATACCCACGAGCTTTATTCTTCCTCTTCTGTGAGTCTCCACAGTAAGGACACCTAAAATTAAAAAGATCTGCCTTCTTCTTAGTGAAGAGAGTCAGACGGGGTGAAACAAGTTGTATATATTTTACGTCTAGATACGACAAAGATCCATCAAGATACTTGTGATGAATATATCATAGTGGTTTGTGGTAAATTTGTCAAGGGTTTTGATTTTTCTTGAAACATTCCTCTGAGGATTGCTTGTCCTGGTACGCTAACGAGGAAAGATATAACAGTAAGAGCACCAAAAATAGACCACATCTTCTTCTCAATTGTACGAAGACGCTCATCAACCTTTCGTATATCCCTCTCACAACCTTTCTTTATCTCCTCTGCTCTACGATTTACCTCACGGTGTACACTGTCTACTTTCTCAAAAAGAACTGCATCAATACGATCTTGCTTGTCTAACTTTTCATTGTGAACAGCAAGAAGTTGTCCCATCTTTACAGAATTATCTTGTAAGGACTGGACAACTTTTTCTAGTCTTTCTAATATGGCAGCGTTAACACCTTGGTTATCCATCAGACATTACGGACAGCAAAATCTAGGGCAGATTGATAAGATGCAGCGTCTTTGTTTAACATGTACTGGAACTGTTGCTTATACTCGTCCTTCTCTAGACCAGCATAACATGCAGCAATTCTTTTTGCTGAAAAATTATCTAAATTCTGTGATGAACCATCCTTGAATTGGATTTTAGCAAAGTGTGTCTCGCCACTTGGGTTCAATTCTTGTGTTGCTACGTCAAGTGCAACTTGTATTACATCCTGATTTTCATTAACCATAGTTTCACCTTCAAATTCTGTTGAGTTGTTCAATTTTGTTAGTTTTTTCTGTTGAGTTGATGCCTTCTTCTTAAAGTCTTGAAGACGTGCCTTCATAAGGACATCCATTTCCTTAGTCTTATCCATCATGGATTTCTTAGCACTGTCCTTTCTGGTTTGCAGTTGCTTTTGTCGCTTCAGCTTCTTCATCTGACCGATCTGCTTCTGTGCTCTCTCAGTATTTGATGGAGCTGCTTCAGAAATTTGTTTTTCTTCTACTGTTTCCTTCATTTTTCTTCTATTAATGCGAGACATCAATTCTTTTGCACCTGATGTGCGACCATCAACTTGGTCTTTGTTACCCTTTTTGTAACGCCTGTGTTGTCTAGGATTGACTACTACGAACGCTGGTGGTAGTGCTAATCCAGAACCATCTCCAGCCTTCATATCAAGTTCAACTCCTTTAAACACTCGGTATTTACATCTTTATTTAGTGATAGAGGAAGTCTGTCAAGAAATAACAGGAATGCCTTCATCACTGGCCAGTAGTTCTTCTCTATTTTATAGAAGAGTAAGGGCGTTGCTGCGTCACCAAATACATTGTACAACAATATAATATGATTAAGTATTAGATGTTTTTTAAGCTCTCCCGTAGTTTCAAATCTACGGAAGAGCCTCTTAATGTATTTGAATTTTTTTATATCCTCCTCAAAGTCAGCGTATGTAACTGACTGAGGATTATTATAATTTTTAATAGCAAAGATAGTCCAGTTATCTGGAGTCAATTCATCAAACTTCATTTACATATTAAGTAACGGTTAGGGTTGCAGCGTTAGATGTTACGGGTGTTGCACCTTGTGATGTTCCAACCACACATCTGTACTTGTTACCATTATCACCAGCTGCTGTTGCTGCTGTGGTATATGTTGCAGTTGTTCCACCAGAACCTGTTGAAACATTAGCATAGTTAGTACCATCTGTACTTACTTGCCACTGGAATGTTGCTGTAGCACCTACGCCATTTACATTAACTGTAATGTCTGAAGCACCACCATATGTACCAGTTCTACTTAGTGTAATTGTATCGTTGTCTGTGTATCCACCACCTGCGTCTGTCATTGTAGGTGTGGCAGAACCATTAGCAGCAACTACGACTGATACTTTGATTCCTGATCCAGTACCACCTGTACCTGAAATCACATATGTACCAGCAGTTCTTCCTGCTGTAGCACCAGCGTTAGCAGCACCGTCAATTGCAGATGCCTTACCTGTTGGCACAGCAGTAACTGAGAATTGAGCAGTGTTGGTTGCAGCAACAGATGCGTTAGAAGGATTACTTGTAGTAACTGTGGATAAGAAGTCACCTGCAAGTGTATCATCTGCCTGTGTCTCACCAGAGTTTGCTTCACCATTAGCGATGAAGATTAATTGCTCTGCCTTGTGACGTGGGTTACCTGCACTATCGTTATAAGTGAAGTATGACCACCAACCAGGAGCATTCAATCCACGATTCTTATTCTGTGCTAGTGCTGCTTCTGTTTCGTCAATATAGACGATAGTTTTTGTTTGTGAACTCGCAGCAACACCAATACCAGCTTTGGTTTTATTGGCATTACTGTCGTCCTTACCATAAAGTGACATTGAGATGCTCCGTTATTAAAATTTGTCTATACTATATTTATTCAAGTAGTGCTTTCTCTAGTGCTGCGACTAGTTGATCATCTACTTTGTTACCTGATTTGGCTGCTGCCTTCTTAAGTAGTCCAATAACAAACTCCTTAAGTTTATCTTCTAGATCTTCTGGGATCTTGTCTACTGCTGCATCAATGATCTTGATGGCGAATGGGAGTAAAAATTTAGTCATAATTAAAACAATATTGTTATATTATATAGTGTTATATTTATACCAGTTTAAGCTGGTACGCAATTTGGTACTGATCTACCATCTTTCATCTTAGTTCCCTGAGCTCTGTAACCTTTCCAACATGTCTTTTTCTTAGGGTCTCTACCAATATTTCTTTTTGCTTGTGCTAATGAAGCTTCTTTGACGAGCATACCATCTTTACCTACCTTAGTTCCTTTTGGTATGGGTTTACACTTTTTCTCATCAAAACAATAGTAGTTTCCCTCACCACAAGACTCCTTACTTTCCTTGACACCCAACGCTTTATCAGGTTTCTCAGGGACTTGTGGCATTATCTTTAATGTAGTACCCTTCTTCAATTTTAGTTCTTTTTTAGCTTTGATCTTAGCAGCATAGCCAGAATCTTCTCTAAATTGTTTAAGGTTTTTCATGTTTGATTCTATCTTTTTTTCTTAAAGGAGTACCTTTAGGATCTCTTTTTAAATCACGCTTAATTTGTCTCAGTTTTTTCAGATGTTCACGAAGTTCTTTCCTTTGATCCATAATATGACATAATCTTAGCAGTCAATTTTCTAGCACTTGACTTCCACTCTTCAGTTTTTACTTCTTCCTCATGAGGAATTGTATTTCCATCCTTATCTTTCTGATGATGCTCTTCTATTTCAGAAAATACATTCTCTATCTCTTCCTTCTTCATACCTTTCTTAGCCATCGCCTTTTTGATAGCTTTATCTCTGGATCCGAAGTACTCATCCTTTCCTGATTCTATCTTACCATCACCATCATAATCTTTCTTTGCTTTCTTCTCCTCTAACTGCTCACCTTCTGGTTCAAAACCTGCTTTTACACAGTTAGGAACAACCTTTCCACCTTTTTTCTTAGTTCCTTTTGCTTTGTAACCATCCCAACATGTAGATGCACCCACGTTTTTACGTGCTTGCTTCATGCTTTCATCAGTTAATTCTACTTCTTCCTTCTTAGCAGTCTTTTCTGAGTCTTTGAATGCCTGATCTGTTGGAGCACCTTTGTCACCCTTACTACGCATCTTACCACCACGCTTTCTTTTAGCATGAATGTTAGCATAGAGACCCATTTTCTCCTCTATCTCTACTTCTTCCTTAGAAACAAGAGTCATGTTCTTAATCTGAGCACCATGTGATTGTGGTTGACCAGTTGACATAGATCCTTGTCCAATTGTCATTGTACCCTTGAGAGCAACAGGGGGTTCACCAGGATTTGCATTTGATTTAGGGTCTTTTTGACTACCATCGTCAGAATTTACGACACTTGGAGTAGGAATAGCACCAGATTTGTCGTACTCTATAGCAGGTAACTCACCGATAGCAGACTTAAATGCTGCACCAGTTCCACCACCTTGCTTCTGTCCTGTAGGAATCTCTTCCTCTTTAATGTTGGAACCTTGGAAGCAATCGCCACCCATCCAGTTCTCATACATTTTTATCAATTGTTTTGAATACTCGTCATTTGCGGTGACAGTATTAACGGCTCTCTGTTTATCCATTTTATACTTATAGACAGTCTTCTAGGATCTATTTATATCTCTAATATCTTTTACCCATGCACGAAACATTTCACCATCTTCGGTAACACAGATAACGTAATTAACACCTGCTCTGTGGATCCTACCTTTTTGACCTGTGATGGCATTCATAATATAGTCACCCTCAACAAATACTTCTTTCTTACGATACTGTTGTCTGAGTGCCTGTTCACGTAGTTTTCTAAAATTTTTCATTTAGCATTTCCACTTCCGTAGTGCTAGTGCCTTACGGGTTGGTCTTCCTTTCTCATCTTTCATAGGTCCTTTGACCCCACCCATACGAGCACAGAAAGATCTTTTTCTAGGACCACCTTCTGGTTGTGGTCGTTTCAAATCACTACCAGGATTCTCACGTTCGTAAGACTTGCGACCCTTTTCATTGAGTCCACCAGATTTATTCTTACCCTCTTTACGTTGCCAAGCAGATTCTTGGAAATCTTGAAATGTTTTCATTTAAAATTTGCTGGTAAATTTAATGCAATTTCTACCATCAAAGCGTGGCAGTCTTTATCATTCAGTGTTTTTGGTATACCTGCACGAAATGCTTTGAAGTCACCAGCAAATGCTGCTCTTCTCATCTTAGTACCAGATACTGCAAAGGTATCACCATCTGCATCTCTACTACCAGAAGATACTATTTCTAAAGCACGAAATGAAAAATCTTTATCATTGCCATTGTATTTATGTAACCATTGCATCGCAGCAACCCTATCAGATCCTACCATAAACACCGCTTCATCGTATCCTCCCATCATTAAGTCTTGCATAATAGCAACTGGTTCTCTAGGACCGCTATAAAACTTACCTTTGTGCTCTGGAAACATTTTAGTTATCCAAAACAATTTTCTATCTGGTGGTAGAGGATTAGTACCCTTAGCGTCATGACTTTGAGAGATGTATATACGATAATCATCAGCACCAGCTGCTTTCTTTACACCAGCAAAGTTGTCTTTGTGTCCAGAAGTAGGTGGTTGAAACCTACCAAATGTAAAATAGCATCTTCTACCCTTTAACGCCATTGTTTTGCCAAAGTAAAGTTAATATAAGAGAACTCTAAACGGTTAACAAACTTAATCATATCACCATTTCTATGTAGTACATACCCTTCAGGTCCTGTAACTTTATATCCCTTGTCAGTTTGAGCAAATGTTCTAAAAGTTTCTAGGTGATCTAGTTTATCAATAACCATTTGCTTTACTGTCTGTAATTCTTTATAAAGATTAAGCATTGACTTAAATTTATATACATTAACTCTTAGATAATTTTGACTATTATGTACTAATTTGCTCTTCTGTGCCTTAGTTGATGCTGTTTTAATCTTATCAAGCATCGCTGTTGTTTTATCATAGTAAAAATTATAAAGATTTTCAAATGCTGTATCAGCATTACTAATAGTACGTGCTGCTTTTATCTCCGCATTAAAAAATGGTTTCAAATACGATGCTACATGCCATTTTTCATCACCTGTACTACCTGTATTTGTAACCAACTCATCTAAAAAATCACCACACTTCTTACACATTGCTTCTATGTCTGATACATGCTTATCAAATTTCATTTCTTCTGAATGATTTAATCCTACCTTATGCATTGGTGTATCATTATTAATTACAGCAACATCAGGATTATCTTTAAAATTAGTAGCAGCTCCTGCTCTTGCTGACATAGTAGACAAATCATATCCATCTCTTTCACCCCTATAATGAGTATGAAATACTACTCCAATCTTTGCTTTTGAAATTCTCTTACCAATATCATGGTCTATAGGAATACCATAGGTAATAGTATTAGGTCTAAAAGTATAAAGTGTCTCACCATGAACTTTTTCTTTCTTCACAGTAGAAGCAGTAAACATTAAATCACCCTGTATGACACCCGTTATACCAAGATTTCTAAAGTATTGAAGAGACATCTTTAATTTTTCTGCTAGATCTCCCTTATACTCAAACCTATCAACATCAGATTCTGTATAACATATCTTTGGTTCAGTCTTATTGAACACAGATTTAGTCCCAACAAAAAATAATCCATTTGCAGGATCTTTACCACACACAATTGATGGTGCTCCATCCCACTTAGTCTGCATGTAACCTGTACTGTTATCACATCCAAGCATCTTACGTAATTCTTGTAAAAATCCAACAGCTGCCTTACATCCCTCAACACCATAGTTGAGCATCTCATCTTCCAAATGTTCTAAGTGTTTTAGTTGTGTTACGTTAGCCATTATGATGATACCTTTAAGAATGGTGCTGACTTATCTGTCCTAGAAGCAGCATACTGATACAATCTACTTGCAGTTTCATTTCTTTCAGCACTATTTCCACTCATTACAATATCAATTACCTCCAACCCAAGAAATTTAGAGAATTTCCACTGATGTTTTTTAGCACGATCTTTATTATCTGCACTCTGAACTCTCTCCATAGTAAGAACTTCTGATAACCTTGTTTTACTAGGATTTCTATGCTTATAAAGGTTTCCTCTATCACCCATCAATAAAACTCCTTGATTTCTATCAGCAAGATCAAAAATCATTTTGTCTAAAGTGTTTCCATGTGCTGCTCTTTTTGCACTATCAACATCATGGTTTCTAAAACAACCATTACCTTCACCATATACAGCTTCAAGAATCTTATCTAAAACACCACCACCAACTCTTCCTCCTTTAGCACCATCACCAAAGGAACTTCCACCCGTAATTTCTCCTTGCCAAGTATTACCTTTACCACTACTATCTCTCATCTGCATTTTAAATCCTTGACCATCAAAATAAGTATCAATAGAACCAAACAAACTATTAGCACCACAAGAAACAAAAGATTTACGTGGTCTCGCTTCACCCATGTTAGTTCTTTCTATCCTTGCTGTACTCGCTGTGACTTTCTTCAAAGATACACCAATTAATTTTTTTTGATTTACTAAGTCCATCAACAAACTATTCCAACCTGCAAAATATTCTTCAAATGTTGTTAAAGGTGATGATATAGAACAGTCACATAACCATATATCTGCTGGAGTCCACTTATTAATATCAGCAAAAGGTTTTTCCTCGTTATCATTTACAACTTTCCAGTGATCATTAATCGCTTTAACAAACTCATTACCATGATACCAATGAAAACCAGTATTTCTATACCTTACATCAGCATATAATGCATTAGCGGTACGAATACTAGACTTCATCCAGTCATCATTCTCCATCAAATACTCATGAATATCCTCCATACTTTCTTTAGTTTCAACATGATTACGAACACTCTTAAAATCTTCTAAAGTGCATCTATAATCATCTTGTATGGGTCTATTCAAACTATATCTAAAAGCACCAACCCAACAGGCAGCACCTTCAAACAAATCAGTGTTCTCTGCACCCGCACCAGAACCACCTGTGCTACCAAACTCAGTTGTTTTTACTAAACCAGTAGGAGCAATCTTATATTCTTTAGTATCATTACCAGATACTTTTAATGCAGTTAATATCTTACCCTCGTTACCCCTCTTTTGATACCTTTTAGCAAAAGAATCTCCACTGCCAATAGGATCATCAAAATCAAGTTTACCATTAACACAATCTTTCATATCCTTTAAGACATCAGCAGAACATGTAATGACAGCATTAGGACCAGCAGCACCAGTAACAGGAACTGCTCTCCTTTGTTCTATAATATTAATAAGAGTAGCTAATCTCATTTGCCCATCACGAATATCACCGTATTCAGCAAATGACATATTGTTAGCCATACAACTAGACTATTACTTTCTGTATTTAGAGTCTAACGATCTCCTTTCGCTCTAACTTCAGACTTTTCTACAGAAAAACTACCACCAGGATATCTCTTCTCTAATTTTTTTACATTACCTTTGACGACATCATCAAAATCTACACCTAATGCTATACAAGCGTTTGCTACGTACCACATAACATCACCCAACTCAATAATAAGATGTTCTCTATTGTCGTCGTTCCAAGGCTTACCTTGGAAGACCATCTTTTTAACGATCTCCAAGAACTCTCCAGACTCAGCAGCAAGCCCAATGCCAGCAGTGGTAAGACGTTCAATGCAGGCACCTTGTCTGTCAAGTTCACCCATGCGATCAGCAAGAGCGACAAAATCTTTAGAACTATCGGATGTGACAGCATCTACAAACTGTTCATATTTTTTAAAATCAATAGACATAATTTATACATTCCATTCAGCAAATTTAGATAATCGGTTTTGTGTTTCAGAGAACTGTGGCATCTCTTCCTCCTCTACATCCATGACAGATGTACTGTCAGCAACATCATAGAGTCTCATCTTCGCTCTGTCAATACCAATCATAAATTTTCTATTATTGGTAGGATCATTATATCTATTCTTCAATTGCTTGACTAAGATTCTACCTTGAGATTCTAATTCTTCAGTAGATATAAGAGCGAACATAAGATCAGCAGTTGCAGGTAAACCAAATGACTCAGAGGTATCGGTAAGATCAGGATCACTATTGCCAAAACCAGCACGAGTAGTTTGAGTTGCGGATACAATCGGGACGTTGTGTTCCACAGCAAGTCCACGAAGTTCTTCTGCAATCGCTTTAACATAAGTATATGAGTTGACAATCGCACCTTTATACCTCGCACTTGCACATATATTTAAGTAATCTATGAATATTATATCAGGTTTGAAATCTTTTTTCAATGCTAGATCTGATAAGAGTGCCTTAAAATGACCTGCATGAGCAGATGCAGTAGGATATTCTTTGATGATAAGTTTACCTTGTGTTTTCCTAGAGATCTCATTGACTTTACTATTGTAAAGAACTTCTGGAAGTTCTGGTATATCTCTTATGTTGCAGTTGAGAAGATTTGCGTCAATTCGTTCAGCAATTTTTTCTTCTGCCATTTCACATGTAATGTATAGTACGTTCCGTCCTTGCAACAGGATGGAGCTAGCCACGTGGCACATGAATAGAGACTTCCCGACACCCGTACCAGCAAGTGCGATGTTAAGAGTCTTGTTAGGGAGACCACCTTTCGTGATATAATTAAACTTTTCAAGATCAAAGGCAATTTTTTCCTCTGTCTTGTGGTAGAACTCGTATCTATCTTTAGATTGTTCAATGTAGTCATGTCCGATATGTTCATCAAAGGAAACAGCAAGAGCATCTTGAAGGATACTAGGGATAGCACCCTTATCTAACTTACCATCTCCACCATCAGCAATCTTAATTGATTGCATTAACGCAAGATATATAGCACGATCCTGACACCACTTCTCTGTAGCATCTACAACCCAATCCTTGTCAACCCACTCATCATTATAGTTCTTGATATGCTCAAGACATTTTTGAAATGTCTCATCTGTCAGGTCACTACGATTTTGTAAATTGATATTAAGGACTTCTTTAGTCGGAACTTTATCATACTTGGTAGAAAAATCTTGAATCTCCTCAAAGATAATCTTTTCATGAAGTTCAATAAAATATTCTGCCTTGACAAATGGAACTACCTTACGATAATACTCCTCATCGTAAAGTAAATTTCTAAGAATTGTTTCTTCAATTCTTTCAGTTGCCATAACTATATTCCGTCCTTGCTGCTTCTTCTAATTTTGCCATTACTTCGTCTGTGAAATACTTCTCTGGATCACCGAGTATAGACTTAGGATAAACATTGCTTTCACCAATCCTGATACGGTTTCCCACCCTTGTGAATACTCCATACTTCTCACCAAGTTCAATGAGTCCATAATATTTGTCCAATCCACGTTCGTCAAAGTATAATCTGGTAGCAACTTTAGAACCCTCCTGTGTAAATCTAGATTTTTTTGCTTCACACTTAATGATATTACCCACTAAGTCTGTTCCTTCTTTTTCTTTTGATTTTGTTAAAAATATAATAGTAGATGCTGCATATTTTAAACCTGCACCACCTCCCATTTCTTTCATTGGCACATAAGATCCAATCACATCATATGTGTGATTAGTAACTATCATAGGAATCTGTGCTTGTCCTAGTTTTAAAGTCAAAATTCTAAAAGCACCCTTAATTAGTTGTGATTTAGTCATATCTCTGACTTGTTTATCTGCTAATGCATCATCCATTTCTTTGGATGTACTAAGCATACCAAGAGAATCAAGAACAAACATCAATGGTTGACGTTGATCTTTTGGTTCTTTCATATACTTATCAACAATTCTCAATGCTTGAGTTCTAAACTCTTCTATTGTTGCAACAGGAAAGATTACCATGCGAGAGGAATCAATTCCTCTAGTTTCAATTATATCTTTACTGAGAGCAGATTCAGACTCAAAGTAAATAACCCCACCGTTGCTATTGTTATCAAGAAAGTTACGTACAACGCTAAGGGCAAAGAAAGTTTTTCCTGTTGAGGATTCTCCTGCCAATGCAGTGACTTTGTTGGATGGAATACCTCCAAATAAAGAACCACTAACGACAGCGTTGAAAATGTAAGAGCCAGTATCAACAAAGGAGGATGTATCTCCTGCAGCCACTCCATCACTAACCTTACTTGCAAATTCATTTCCACTATCTTTAATTACTGTATCTAAGAAACCCATGTGTCTGTTACCTCACTTTCGTACATATTAATATAATCATGTGTTTTTGCCAATTCAAGAGCATAAAACCTTGCAGCTTCACGGTCTTCAAAGACTTTTATTTGTTCAGCGTCAAGTGCTTCCACTTGACTGTCCTGATATGTTACTGTCCAAACCGTTTTCATGCGAAAAAACTCCCTATTGTTACTTTCTTTTCGTGTGTCCATCCCACGCATTGTAGCACATTTTTGAGAGGTTCTAAGAAAGACTTCTCAAATTGTAACTGATAGTCAACATATTTGTCAAGGTTCATTTCTGGTGGGATAGCACTAAAAAATGACACACAATTCTCATGCAATGGATTTGGTGTCTTTAGATAAATGAACTTGATCTTTTCTCCCTCTTGAATGTATGGATACTTATGTTCTAACTTGTTTTTTCTTACAAAATCATTGTAAAGTAATGCACCCCTTACGTGGATGGGTGTTCCTTTGCAATAGATGTCAGTTCTGCTGCGGTATTTTTCAAGGTTGTTAACTCCTCTGGGGAAGGCGACTCCTTCTGTTCCTTGCTCTTTGGTCTCTGCTCTGACAGCATTGACAAAAGAGATAAGTTCATCATTTGTTTTGCTGATAATGATCTTAAAAGCTGCATATAACTTGTCCCTAAAATATTGAGGTGTTGAAGACCTTGCTGTCTCCAAACCCATGATTTTCATCTTGGGTTCTTTGTACCTGACTCCTTCTGAGTCCCACACATTTAATATATATCTCTTCTTTGCTGTCCATATACCACGATCTGCAATATTTTCACGTTTCATAATCATTTTTTGATCATACGCATTAACATATGTTGCCAATTCTTCATACGATGCGTTAATAAACGGTTCCAATTTATCTTTACAGACCTTATCAAGTAACTCAACAATCTTATTCTTATCGTCAGACTTATTACTAAAAAATTTATCAACAACAGGTCCGAGATTAAGATATATTGAGTCGGTGTCAGATGCAATGACATAATCTACCTTATCTGTTGCGAGCAGTTTATTTAGATAACCATTCATCTTGTTTTCTATCCAACGAATAGAAACCTGTCCAGATAAAGTTATTGCTTCTGCATTTGCAAGACGATAATAACGGAAGTGTTCATTACCAATAGCACCATAGGCAGAGTTAAGAGAGATCTTCTTTGCCATCTGGATATTATTACAGCGAGCAATCTCTTTCATCAGTTCAACAGTAGGAGTTTTTTCATACTGCTTCTTTGCCTCAATCATTTTCTTCTTGAAAATGACACGACTATCATACATCTTCTGCATCATCTCAGGAAG
>ENA-OSEY01001072-OSEY01001072.1-marine-metagenome-genome-assembly--contig:-NODE-1072-length-19333-cov-3.429113_pt1 | contig 19333 bp, 16 predicted proteins | sample MGYA00248465_ERZ534230 | MGnify/ENA primary metagenome ERZ534230 (study PRJEB26409, sample SAMN06344110) | marine metagenome | isolation source: Sea water from surface | place: Atlantic Ocean:Southern...
ATATTAATAAAACGACTCTTCAAAATCAAGAGATGCAGCAAAAAATCTATGGAAATTTTTTTTTGAAGGCTGGCTCATTGAATCAGATCAAAAATCCGAGATTTGCTGTTGCCCTACTCAACTGCCAGACTAAATCTCTAAGTTTTTTCAATTTCAGGAGCATTGATGTTATTCAGTCTGGAACCTCAAATACTGGTCCTTCTGGCATTTTCTCTGGTTTTCGCGTTGAGTTTTCATGAATTTGCCCATGCCTATGTTGCCGACCGTTTTGGTGATCCGACGGCCAGGATGGCAGGACGTTTGACGGTGAATCCGATGGTTCACCTGGATGTTTTCGGAAGCCTGATGGTGTTGGTGGCAGGATTCGGATATGCCAAGCCGGTTCCGGTCAATCCCAGAAATTTCCGTCATCCCCGGGCCGATGCGTTTGTGGCGGCGGCAGGCCCGCTGATGAATCTGATCCTTGGTATCGTGGGAGGCGGACTGATTCATCTTTTTCATTTCACCGGCTGGCTTTACTGGGAAGGCTTCCCGCTGGTGAAATTCCTGACTTTATTCATTCTCATCAACTTCAACCTTTGTCTTTTTAATCTGATCCCCCTTGGCCCACTGGATGGGAGTTACGTGTTGAGCGGTTTTCTCAGACGTGAATTGAAGTGGAAATATGAAGAATGGAATGCACGATTCGGTTACCAGGCACTGCTCGGACTGGTCCTGCTGAGTGTGGTGATACCAGGATTCAGTTTTTTCAGTTGGATCAGCCAGATCAGCAGGGGAATGCTGCGTTTTGTGATTGGCTGAGAAAAGAGGGAAAAATAGCTTGGACTCAGGACTCTGACCACTCAATGGTCTTGAATTCACCGTCCTGACTCAGAGGGGAGCGGGATTGGTTCTGAATTTTGTTTTGAACCTGGACTGAATATTTAGGTCCTGTGGAGCCCAAAGAGCCCTGAAAACAGGGGATCCCGTTGATTTCCAAAGTGACCTGTCCATCGGACTCGATCGGAAGCACCTCTCCCTCTTCGAGTTTCGCAATTCCTTTACCGAGTTTCAGGGTGCCGAGTTTTGCAGTGACAGAATGCTTGCTTTCTTCCAGAACCTGAAGGAGTTCCTGCTCGTTGTTTTCGTGATAATGATCGAGGGATTCGGGAGGAAGAACTCGGCAGTTTTCAAAATCGGACAGGTTGGTATGAAGTTCGGAAAAGGGAATTCCCAGGGTTAAGGCGGTATTCATTTCTCCTATGTGAAGTTCCACCTGAAAGACAAGGCAGCGCTCAAAGGGAAGCATCACCTGTGCTCTTTTGGGATGGGTGGTGATCCGTTTCAATTCCAGGGGATATTCACCGATTTTCGTCCAGCTCCGTTCAAAATCCTTGATGAACGGACGAACCATGGCAAGGATTTTTTTCTGATGATTCTTCATCACTTCTTCCAGCGGGTCACCCTGGTCCTCGGAGTCTTCAGAGGAGGTGACGGATCGGACAAAATCTGACTCCAGCAACAGCAGGGCTTTCCCTTTTTGCTGGGTTTCAAAGATAAAGATCGGTCGTTCCATCGCGGGATCACAGAGGTCTTCGAACCGTGTCCAAACCACCGGTCTACTTTCGGTGGTGCTCATCATCCTCAACTCTGAATAGAGCGTATCTTCCAGCAGAATGGCCCAACGCCGGGCAACCAGATCCAACCACCGGTAACGTCCCGAACTGAGTTGGGCTTCAACCAGGGAATGGTTTTCTATTTCAAGTTGTGATTCATCCGGATGAAGCATCGCTTATTAATTTTGAATGATTCCAATGATTCGGATTCCCAGTTTGTCCTTGTTGATCATCACCACTTCCCCCTGGGCGATGGTCCGGTCGTCGAGAACCAGTTCCACCGGTTCTCCAGCAGCTTTGTCGAGTTCGATGATGCTGCCGCTGGTAATTTGGGTGATTTCTTTTCCTGTCAGACGGGTACGTGCCACTTCGACACGGACTTCATGTTGAAAATGCAGCAACATGTCCGAGGCCGTCCCGGCAGCTGCAGTGGCTTCAGCCACCGTTTCATTGGTCATTTCGTTCTCCGATAGGTCTGTTGCGTTTTCCTCCACAGGGGCTGCCACGATAGTTTCTTCCGGAACTTCCGTTTCAGGTTCGGGGGTGGTTTCGGGTTCTGTTTCCGGAAGTTCCTCATCCAGGGTCAGTTCTGCCTCGGGTTCGGCTGTTTCTTCAACAGCCTCTTCCTCAGGGGGTTCGTTCACTTCTGCCGAATCTTCAACGGTTTCCTCTGGTTCTGAAGGGTCTTTGGCTTCCTGATTTGCTTCAGGCTCTTCTGGGGTTTCTTCCGGGTCAGATGCTGCTGAATCTTCCGGTTCCGGGGTTTCTGATTCGCTATCGCTCAATTCTCCTTCTGCCAACGGAGGAAGTTCTTCCATCTCGGCATCGCCCTCTTCGGAATCAGAAGCTTCCGCGATCTCTCCAAGATCTCCTTCTTCCAGAGGAGGAAGTTCGTCATCCTGAATTTCGGCTAAGTCCTCGGTCTCCAAATCTGCTTCGGAAGAAAGTTCTTCGTCCAAAGCTTCCTCCAGATCACCTTCTTCCATTTCCAGGGTATCCTCCGTCAGGCTTTCTTCACTCGAGGCTTCATCAGCCTCACCGAGAACGTCTTCCAGGTCAGCATCTCCGGCGACATCATCTTCAAGCAATTCGTCGGCTCCGGTATCGGTCAATTCTTCTTCGGAAAGAAAATCTTCGGAATCAGTCAGTTCTTCACCCGGTTGATCTTCTTCACCAAAGAACATGTCATCTTCCAATTCGGCCTGAAGATCATCACTCAGCGCTTCCTGCTCCTCTTCTAAAATTGTCTCATCAGCTGCCATCAGAAATTCCTCGGAGTGAAGGTGCCTGCAAAATCATTGTCTTTTCGCGCAATCTGGTTTGATAAGGTGGCGATCACTTCAGTCAAAGCAGAACTGATGCCAAATATATTCTTTTTTTCGAGGCTATAGTGAAACGTCGTTTGTTGCAAGATGATCAGGGTTTGTATAGGATTCGTAATTTACAAGTAACGTTTTGATTTCGTAGTGCAATTCATCCCTGTAATCACTAGAATTAAGTAATCTTTAGAAACTAAATAAAAAAAAGAAATTCGGAAACTTTTTTGCATAAGAATTATATGAAGTTATTCCTTGGCAACATTGCTTAGATCATCAAGGGGAAACGTATCAATTTTCATTAGCCTTCAGCAGGAATGAACCTATGGGTGTTCTGGATCGATTTTTAAGTTCCAAACAGGACGACAAGCAGGAAATTTGGGATCTGTTCGACGCAGGTAAAAACCTGATGGAAAGTCATTTTTATGACCGTGCATCAGTGGAGTTCAACAAGGCTCTTTCCCTCGACAAAGAATTCGCGTCAGAACTGATCGTAGATTTATACATGGAGATGCAGGGTTCGAATCCTGATGCAATGATCGCCCTTGGGATCAACATCCTTCAGCATAATCCTGACAACATTGAGATGGCGAACATGCTGGGTAATACCTATCGCAAAAAGGGGGATTACAATGCCGCCAAAAGCATGTATCAACGATGTCTGAAAAGGGATCCTTATTTCAAAAATGCCAGTTACAATCTGGCGGCCACCTTGGCTCGAGCCGAAGTTTATGACGGGACCGCCGTTTCCGCGATTGCAGAATTTGAAAGCCTGAATCATTACCAACTTCCGGATAACAGTGAAGGAGAAGAGAAACTTTACGCCATTCAAGGGGAGGTTATAAGAAATGAGGATATTTCAGCGGAAGGAGAAACGGCAGGAGTAAAAGATGAGAGCCTGATGGATTTTCTAGAGGATCACCTGGATGGGGAAAAGGTGGAAGAACCTCAAGCCAACGACATTCAGGAAAAGAAAGAAACATCTTCGGAATCCTCTTCAGAATCCCAGGAAAAAGAACGGAAAGTCGAAATTGACCCTGAAGCCTGTTTTCAAATGATTTCAGAAAATCATGATGATCAGCAGAAAGAAACTTCAGAACTCCTCAATGCGTTGGGGCTTTATTGTTTGACGCATTACCATCCTGAAATCGCCGTAAACTCTTTCCAAAAACTGGTTCAACTTCATCCTGAACAAATTGATTTTCAGTGTTTTCTGGTATTGGCCAACGGATTAGAGGGGAATACAGGTAAAGCCATCGATTCCCTGCAGAAAATACTGATCGAACATCCTTTCCACCGATACAGCAACGTCAATCTTGGTTATCTCTTCCAGAAATCAGGAAAGACGATGAAGGCCAGAACCTATTTTTTCATCACCTACAAGTTGCTGGAACGTTCAGGAGGTTATTATCACATCGAACGAATTTTAAACCGTGCAGAAGAGCATTTTAATGAAGATCGGGGGAAAAAGGCCCTCGAACTGTATGAACCTCTTTATGAAGAGATCAATGCTCCAAATCTGTTGAACCGGATCGGTAAACTCCAACTCCTCTTCTCAAAGCTAGATGAAGCAGTCCAAACTTTTCGAAGGGTTCTCAAAATCGATGTAAAAAATGCAGAAGCCCGGGAAGGGCTGAAGCAGTTGCATCAAAAGTTCCTGATGCAGTTGGATAATGCGGTGAAAAAGCATGATTACGAAGATGCAGCAAAAGCTTTTGAGAAAGCAATCGGGATTGTCAAAAATCCAAAATTGATGCAAAGGGGAATAGACATCAACAAAATGTTGAAAAATGAAACGCGGGCGAACCAACTGGAACGGATGCTGAAACAAATGTTGGAAAAGGATTCTAACCAGATGGTCCAGGAAAAAATCAGTCTTGCCGAAGAAGCAGAGAAAAAAGGGAATTACAAGGCTGCTGTGGGATACTATGAGCAGGCCATCCGCATCAGTCCAAAGCATGAAATCATGGTCAAAATGTCAGATTTCTGCCAACGCATCGATCGCCCAGAACTCGCTGAAAAAGTCTCAAAATGGTTCAACCAGCACCTTGAAAACCAGAAACGAAAGGCTGCATTAGAATTGGCGGCACAGCATTCGGCTGAAGAGGCGAAATAAATTTTTCCCAGATTCTATTCCATTAACTGGTTTTTCATATTGAGGGTTTAAGGGTCATGTTTTCCAAGCGAAAATTGCTGCATGACGGTGGTGTGACCCTGAATCTTGACTCACTGGTGGATATTGTTTCCAACAGTGTCGGAATTCTGATCATCCTTGCGGTTTTTATGGCCTTGATTTCGTTTATGGAGTTCACCCCTCAAACCACTCCAGATACCAGGGTTAATGAAGAAACCGATAAAATCCTCATCCCTTGGGGCCATTATTCGCAAAAAACCGCTATGTTGTTTCTGATTCGCGAAAACCGAGTGCTTCGTCTCGACCGGGGGGAATACTATCAAAAACTCAAAAATCAACTTCACGGCCCTGATCCCTCGATACCGCAACGGCTGACTTTTGACACCCACAGTGTTGAAATCCAAATGCTGGGAGGAAATTCACATTGTCTTTATTTTGAAGCAAAGCCAGGTGCAGGACTTTGGTGGCATCAGCTGAGCGGCGGCAGCAGACCTTTGGAAAACCTGACCAGCAGTCTCCCTCCCGAAGAATACTATTTCTTTTTCTGGGTTGATTCAGACAGTTTTGAACTGTTCCGGGATCTGAGGGAATCGCTTTGGGAAAGAGATTTTGAAGTCGGCTGGAAGCCTGTGGAGCCTGCTACTCCCCTGCAATACTGCAGTGGCTACTCCCAATCGAGGAGTTTCCGTCCGCAATGAGCCCTCAAGGATTGATCGTACAGGAAAATCTGGAAACCGATACAGTGGTCCCTGCTTCCGTCAAAACCCCATCCTCCGTCAAAGAGACTAAGAGCGTCACAAAGTCCCCTGGAAAAAAATCAGGTTCAGACAAGGATCAGCGTCAGATCCGTGAACTGAAGAAAAATATTCGTGCCTACGTCCGTTCCAACGGCAGTCCGCTTGAATTGAAACTCCTGCAAAAAGCGCTGGGAGAGATCGAAACGTTTCATTCCGGACAGTCCCGCAGGTCAGGACAGCCGGTCATCATCCACCCCCTGAGGGTTGCCTGGCAGATCTGCGAAGTCGGTCTTGATCCATCCACCGTCGTAGCAGCCCTCCTGCATGATGCTGTCGAAGACACCCCGATGACCCTCGAGCATATTGATCAGAAATACGGAGCATGGTACGCGCAGATTGTTGAGGGAGTGACCAAGGTCAAACACGACGCAGATGCAACCCATATGCGTTCGGAACTGGAAGCGACCTACCAACGCATGCTGGTGGCACTGGCAAAGGATGTCCGGGTTCTGTTCATCAAGATGTTTGACCGTCTGGATAATATGCGCGACATGCATCATATGCCGGTTGAGAAAAAAAGACGGATCAGTCAGGAAACTCTCAATGTGTATGTGCCGATGGCACGTCGGTTGGGACTTAAAGAAATCAGCCAGGAACAAACCGATCTTTGTTTTCAACACCTCTATCCGAAACGATACAAACAGACGATTAAGGATCTTGAAAATCTGAAGAAAGATCGTCTCCCGGCAATCCGGAACATGCTCGAAAAACTTGAGGAGAATTTAAGTTCCAAGTTTTCCGGGTTCGTCGAAGCAGAAGCAGTTTTAATTCATTCCTCGACCAAGGTTTCGGATCCTTCCCCTGTCGACCGGATCCTTGAAAAGTTCCAGATCGTGGTCAAGGATGCGCTCAATTGCTATCAAACTCTCGGCATTTTACACACGAACTTCAGCGCCATTCCTTTACGGATCAGGGATTATATCAGCAATCCGCTTTGGAACGGATATCAGGGGATCCAAACTGAGTTGAATCTCGAGGGGGAAAGGGTGGAGTTGGAAATCATTTCCAGGGAAATGAAAGAATCCAATCGAAACGGGATTCTTGCGCACTGGAATGAAAGGACTTCGGAACTTGAGGATTATTACCGGACCTATCTGGAGCAACTCGATCAAATTGCTGACGCGGAAGAATTGAGGATGGCTGACGTGCTCAACTACGCCCAGACGGAACAACTTCAGGTATTTAGTCCCAAAGGAGATGTCTTCGCGCTTCCGAAGGGCGCCACCGTCTTGGATTTTGCTTATTACATTCATACCGATTTAGGCAATCACTGCATCGGGGCTCTTGTCAATCCATCATGGGAAACCCATAAGAATACCAACTTAAGAGTTCCACGGGAGCGGCAGTTATTTCATGGAGAATGTCTAAAAATCCTGACTGATCCCGGAGTCCGTCCTTCAAGGGAGTGGGTCGACCAAACGGTGACGGCAAAGAGTCATGTCCAGATACGGAGGGCGGTCAATCTGCAGAATGCCAGCAGAGCCAGGCGATTGGGACGTGATATTCTTGTAAAAGAATTGGAAGAGTATGGAGAACGTCATGACGACTGGTTTTCCAAGGACTCAGTCCAACAGGCATTGATTGATGAAAACCTGACGGAAAACAAATTTCTGCAGGAACTTGGTTTGCGCAAACGGCTTGTCAGGCCTTTTCTGAAAAAATACCAGTTGGTGGATTTTGACAAAATCGGACGGTTGAGGCAGTTGATGCACGGTCGTCCTTGGTACCTTTTCGGCACCCAACATCCACGTTACCTGATTGAAAATCCGGAAGATCCTCTTTTAAAAATGGCAATTTGCTGTCAACCGATTCCTGGAGACAAGATTGTCGCCTTCGTCAACCGTGAGATGGAAATTGAAATCCACAGGAACTTCTGTGAAATTTTCAGTGAAAGACGCAACGAGCAGGCGGCGGATGACACCCTTCTTGAAGTAGAATGGAACCTTGAAAAGAAAGAACTGAAGAAACACACCCTCAACATCCAGGCTCGGGATGGGAAAGGGATTCTGCTGAAAATCATCAAGATCATCAGTGCCGCCGATGTTGCCATTGAAAATACCGACAGTCATTCCCTGCCCGGCAACCTTGCATCCATAAAAATCAGCCTCGAACCGGTCAACTGGCAAACATTCCACCGCATCATGGAAGGCCTGAGACCGCTGAAGTTCATCAACCGCATCAGCTGATATTTTTGAGCGGTCCAACATTTCATTTTTCAAATTCATTTTTTAACCGGTTTTGCAGTTGATCTTACCTTTTTCCAAGATTATCCCAATTTCAGGAATGAGATATTTTTTGATGGATCCGATGAAATCATTGAGGAATCGCTAGGATGAATCTTCATCCCAAGCTCGAACGATTTCTAATGACATCTTGTGATCAGTTTTTTTCAGCCTTTCCCCAAAAAAGGCCTGCAAAAAAACTTTTAGAGGATTGTCTGATCATTTCCCACCGAGGTATTCATGATCAGCGGGAAATCAAGGAAAACACGATGGATGCCTTTGTTCTTGCTGAAGAAAAGGGGGTCTATGGAATCGAACTGGATTTTCGCTGGACCAGAGATTTGGTGCCGGTTGTCGTTCATGATCCCGACCTCGAGCGTGTTTTCGGAATGGACACTCAAACCGCGGAACACGATTTTGAGTCCTTGAAAGGCCTTTGCCCCGCAGTGCCCAGCCTGCAACAGGTGATCGAACGATTTGGGAACAAGATGCATCTCATGATCGAAGTCAAGCACGAGCCTTACCCAAATCCGGAACATCAAAATACCATCCTGGAAGCAATTCTATCCAACCTTATCCCCGGTCAGGATTATCATCTGATTTCCCTGGATCCGGAGATGCTGGAACTGATCGAATGTGTCCCGGATCATGCGAAAATGCCTGTCGCAGAACTTAATGTAGGAAAACTCAGCGAAATTGCTTTGGAAAAGAATTATGCCGGGGTTTTAGGGCATTACTTTTTGCTCCATGGACGACTGGTCCAAAAACATCTCGAGGCAGGACAAAAGGTTGGGACAGGTTACCCGGATTCACGGAATTGCATGTCACGAGAACTCAACCGGGGAGTCAACTGGCTTTTTTCAAATGATGCCGGGGGGCTTGAGCAAATCAGAAAAACAATGCTCGCTGAAGATGGATAAATTCAGTTTTTTAACATTCTTAAACTCGGGGTGATTCAAAATATCACAGGTATTTCTGGAGTTGATTTGAAACTTCTTCAGTCAGTTCCTCCAAAATACCCGTGCATCCTGAATCCATACAAGTTTGTTCAAGAGTCGGGTCACGGGGAATGGTGAAACCCAGAAACGGCAAATCCTTCAGGTCATCCTCGCTTCGGATGAGGCGGATTGCTTCAAGACCGGTCATCACGGAGACTCCCAGATTGAAAACCACGATATCCGGGTGATACATGATGGATGCTCCGACACCATCCCAGCCATTGAATGCTGTTTCGACATCGAAATCCGGTTTTACCAGATTCCCGAACCTTTCCACCCTGGAAAGATCATCATCCACATAAAGTACAGTCTTGCCGGTCATAGGTGTGTTATTCTTTGTTTCCTGAGTTCAGGATTCCATTTTCGTTCTACTCAAATTTTCTGGTTACAAGTTAGGATGTTATCAATCTTTTAGGATTTTACAAAAACATATCGTCAGGCCTATCCAGTGTCGAGAATTTTACTGAAAGAATGAGTAACATAAAAAACTTATAGCCGAATCATCGATGGATTCATGGATCAACAGAAATTAAGGCTGATGTTCACCGGGGGAGGATCCGGAGGCCCAACCACTCCTTTGCTTGGGCTTGCCGAAACCCTCAAGGACCATGAGGAATATTCCATGGAGTTTCTTTTTCTTGGAACAAACCGAGGGCCTGAGCAGAAGATGGTCGATGAGTTTGGTATGCCTTATCAAGCCATTCCTGCTGGCAAACTCAGGCGTTACTGGGACTGGAAGAATCTGAGTGATCCCTTCCTCGTTTTAGCAGGATTTTTTTACGGCATTTTTTATCTTCTCAAGTTTCGCCCGCAGATTGTGATCAGTGCCGGCAGTTTTGCCAGTGTTCCTGTGGCCTGGGCGTCGATGATACTCAGAGTTCCCCATCTGATCCTTCAGATGGATGTCAGGCCCGGTTTGGCGAACCGATTGATGAAACCTTGCAGTAATGCTGCTGCATTTTACTTCGAGTCGACCCTGAATACCTTTAGTGGGATTCAAAAGAGGGAGGTGGTTGGACCGGTGGTCCGAAGCAACATCCTCAACAGCGATCCGAAACGAGCGGAGGCAGAATGGGGTCTTGATCCTGAAAAACCTTTGTTGACCGTGACCGGTGGGGGGCAGGGGGCAGGACAACTCAACAGGTTGGTTGAACTGTGGCTTCCGGTCTGGCTTCAAAATTGGCAGGTGGTCCATCTCACCGGAAAAGGCCATACGGGTGAAAACAAGGTTCATCCGGATTACCATCCCCTGGAATTTGTAGAACATGGAATGGGAGATCTGCTGGCGAGAAGTGATCTCGTCATTACCCGTGCAGGGATGGGAATCCTTGGAGAATTGTCGGTTTTAGCCAAAGATGCCCTGGTAATTCCGATGGCAGGGACCCATCAGGAAATCAATATGGATGACTTAGTAAAAAAAGACTCGGTTTTTCAGGCCGATCCGGATTTATTTAAAGAACCAATTGATGAAAACTGGAAACAGTTTTTCAACAATTTTAAGCCGGGACCCATGGGAGAGAAACTTCATCAGGTCTGGTCCGGTCCCGGAAATCAGGCCCTTTCAGCAATGGTACTCAGTTGCATCGAAAAAAATCTCCGAAACTAAATTGGCTTTCCCGTTGTATCCTGGGGGGAACTCTTTTCTTGATGATCCTCATTTCCACATCCTGCAGGACTGGAAGCGGAGCTTTTTACGAATGGTGTGAAAAGCGTGATTTCCCCAGGATCTGCAAAAAATACTTCTGAAACTTTCTGGTCATGCGCATCGGTATCCTGAGTGCCATCAAAGAAGAATTGAAACCGTTTCCGAATCTGAAAAAGCTGGATTCAGATGTTGATGGAAATACATGGTTCCGGATGGATCATCCCAAACATCAGATTTGGTTATGTGCAGGTGGTTTGGGGAAGGTCAATGCAGCGATTGCCAGTACGGTTCTAATCCGCGAGCACAAGATCGATTTTTTACTGAACACCGGTATTGCAGGCACCCTCGATCCAAGTCTGAATTTAGCGGATGTCTGTTACGGCAAACGTCTGATCCAGCATGATTATGGGACATTGAAGGAGGAACAGATCGAAGTCTATCCTGCGGGTTCAATTCCTCTTGGAGATTCCAGGGAATCTTCTTTCACTCCTGAAAATTGGCTGGTTGGTTTATTGGAAAAGAAGATGCCGGAGTTAAGGGCCGTCACCTTGTTAAGCGGAGATGTATTCCTGCAGTGTCACAAAACAGGTGATCGGTTGAGAAAACGGTTTCAGGCCCAGTTGGTCGACATGGAAAGCGCTGCGGTTGCCCAGGCGGCAGCAAAGTTTCGCATCCCTTTCCTGGCAATAAGATCCGTCAGTGACCTGGTCGGAGAACATCCGGAAGGAGTCCCGGTTTCCCAGTTGAAACAAGCGTCACGTGCTGCTGCTGCTTCCGTAATGAAGGTGTTGGAGATGCTTCCTTCAGAAATAGCAGCGGAAACGGAGGTAGGCTGATTCGTGTGCTAGGGATTCATCTAGCAAAAGATTGGCAGTAAGGGGTTCAGGATAGATTTCTTTGGCGCGGTTATAGCGTCGTGCAGATCGGTTGTCCCGGCAGATGAGACTGACAGACTTTCTCTCCTCTCCTTTTTCACAAAGAAGGGTTTTCCCCTCGATGGTCAGTTCCGGTTCCAACCGGGTCCAGGCATCACTGATTCTGCAGTTCCCGTCCTTACCCCATTTGAAAAGTGATTCCCCGTCGATGACAGGAACCGTTTCCATCTTCGTTCCCGGACCTTCTGCAAAAACTTCGAGTTCCCACTTGAAATAATCTGCATTCGCCTGAAACCCCAGGACCATCATCAAAAACAACAGGCTTAAATTTCTGGTGAATCTTAAACCGTTTGGATGGTTAAAGGTCTTCACATTCTTTCCGGAGGAGTGATGCCAAGCAGGCCAAGACCGGTTTTCAGAACTTCGGCGACACAATGAAAAAGCAGAAGCCTCGCGGATTGTAATGCTTCGGACCCGGCATGCTTCACGGAACAGGTCCCGTAAGCCCTGCTGAAATCGCGGCAGAGTTCGTAGAGGTATCTTGCCAGTAAGGAGGGTTTGAACAATTCCCCGGATTTCCAGACAACCCTTTCAAAATCCAGCATACGGCGCATCAGCAGTTTCTCATTCGGATGGTCCAATAGAGAGAAGTCAATCTGGTCATTGACGGAAAGAGCAACCTGCCTTCCGATGCTTCGAATCCGGACATAGGCGTAGACAAGGTAGGTCCCGGTATCGCCTTCTGAAACCAGCCAGTCTTCCATTGAAAAGACGATGGGTTTGTTTGGATCCTGGCTGAGCATCCCGTATTTAATGGCAGCAAGGGCAATCCGGTGCGAGGTCTCTTCCACTTCCTTTTCATCCCATTCCCGGTTTTGTTCGACAAGCAGCCCGTCAAGGATGTAATCCCTCATCTGCTTCCGCATGTCTGAAAAGAGAATCACGTTTCCTTCACGTGAACTCATTTTTCCGGAGGGGAGCATCACCAATGCGTAGGGAAGGTGATAACAACGTTCAGCTTGGGAATATCCCATCCTGTTCAATGTCGCAAAAACCTGTTTGAAGTGCAGGGTCTGTTCGGCACCGACCACATAAACCGAACGGTCCACCGAAAATTGGTCGAACTTGCGTCGTGCCAGGGCCAGGTCTTTGGTCGAGTAAAGGGTATTGCCGTCGGACTTGAGCAGCATAAAAAAACCAAGATTCTCTGTTTCAAGATCAATCCCGATGGCTCCCTCAGAACGAATGAAGGTGCCGTTTTTTTCACCTTCAAGCACCATCTGCCGCCCTTCTTCATCGACATCGGATTCATAAAAATCATGATCAAAATGAATATCAAGCCAGCGGTAGATTTCTTTAAAATCATCCATCGACCACTGCTTTGTTTCTTCCCAGACCTTGCTCAACTCCGGATCTTTCTCCTCCATCCTGCGAAGCAGATTACTGATCTCAGTTTGTGCTTGTTGCGCTTCCTCGCCTTCCAGGGTTTCCAGAAGTTGGACCGACTTGGTATAGAGTTCCCCAAGCCACTCTCCCCGGAGTTCATCAGGCGGGGATTCATCACAGTGATTGAGGAAATACCAGAGACATTTTGCGATATGGGTGCCGACATCTCCGAAATAATTCGCTGCCACAACCTCATACCCGTTGTAACGGAAGATCCTGCAAAGCGAGTCTCCCAAAGCCGCATTTCTTAAATGCCCTACATGAAATCCCTTATGGGTATTGGGCTGGGAAAACTCAATCATCACTTTTTCCCGGATTTTACCTTGGCCTCCCTTTCCTGAATCGGAGGTATCATGATCCCCTGTGGAGGATTTCTGGAAGATGGAGGGCAACAGTTCCCTTGCCAGGGTTTCTGGATCGAGAAAAAAATTGAGGTAGGGACCAAACGCCTTGATCCTGGAAAAAGGCAGTAGTTCTTCAGAATCCGCAATCTGATCTTCTGAAGGCTCAGGAGCGAGAAGATTCTCGAGTTCCTCCGCAATTTGTTTTGGAGAGCGCCTGAGTTTCTTCGAAAAACTGAAGCAGGGCAGGGCAAAGTCTCCCATCTCTGCATCGGGAGGTTGTTCGATCAGTGCCTTGATTTCCGAAGTCTTCCATTCCCCGGCTGGAAAAAGTTCTTCCAGGGCAAGGCAAGTACGCTGACAGATCGTGTCAACAAACAGGTTCATTTGGGACCGGGGATGATGAAAAATTTAACCGGATCGGACTCAGTCGAGTGAGATGGTGGAAAGCAGGTCGAGTTCGTCAAGGACTTTACCAGTGCCATTGGCAACTGCAGAAAGCGGGTCTTCCGCGTACATCACCGGTAATCCGGTCTGGTCGCGAAGAAGCAGATCCAGGCCTTTCAACAGGGAACCCCCTCCTGCCAAAACGATTCCCCTGTCGACGATGTCGGAAGAAAGTTCTGGAGGCGTACTTTCGAGGGCATTACGAACCGCCTGAACAATGCTGCTGCAGACATCTGCAAGGGCCTCCCGGATTTCCGTATCGTTGATGTAGAGCGTTTTTGGGATTCCGCTGACGAGGTCTCGACCCTTGACTTCCATCGTCTGGCTTTCTGCCATGGGATAGGCCGAAGCGAGCTGGATTTTGATTTCTTCCGCAGTTCTTTCACCGATCAGCAAACTGTACTGCTGTTTCATGTACTGGACAATGGTATCATCGACGCGGTCTCCGCCGATGCGGGTCGACTCACTGTAGACGATTCCGGAAAGCGATATCACGGCCACTTCGGTGGTTCCTCCTCCGACATCCAGGATCATGTTCCCGCTGGGTTCACTGATCGGCAATCCTGCACCGATGGCCGCGGCCATTGGTTCTTCAATCAGGTAAACCTCTCTTGCTCCGGCGGAGGTCGCCGATTCACGGACAGCACGCTTTTCGACCTGGGTGATTCCTGAGGGTACCGCAACCACAATCCTCGGACGAAATTTCAACAGACTCTGTTTTTTCCGGACCTGTTGGATGAAATGACGGAGCATCTGCTCGGTGATGTCGAAATCGGAAATCACTCCGTCTTTCATCGGACGGATGGCGGTAATGCTTCCCGGGGTGCGGCCCAACATCAGTTTGGCTTCATGTCCGACCGCCAATACGGTTTTCTTTCCGGAAAAATCTTCTTTGACTGCCACCACTGAGGGTTCACGAATGATGACCCCCTGTCCCTTCAAGAAGACAAGGGTGTTCGCCGTGCCAAGATCGATAGCCAGGTCTTCAGAAAAAAACTGACCGATTTTATTCAACATCTATCAAAAAGCTGCAGGTAAGCTGCTGAGGGGTGCTAACTTACAATTTTTTCGCGCCGGACAATCCTGCCGCGTGAAAGATCGTAAGGTGAGAGTTCAACCGTCACTGTGTCTCCCGGAAGAACACGGATTTTATGCATTTTCATTTTCCCGGAGAGATGTCCAATTACAACATGTTCATTTTCTAATTTGACCCGAAAAATCCCTTTTGACGATTCAATGACCGTTCCTTGAAACTCAAGCTTGTCTTCACTCAAAAGAAATCTCCATTCCGCAAGTCCTTCATGAAAAGGTTAAAATACATTTAATTTAAATCTTTTTACTTTAATCAAACCGCATAAGAACACAAGTGCATACTCTAACTTTGGACAGGACATTGTGTCTTAAAGCGGATTGGTCAAGCTGTGTTAGAAGAGGTCAGCTAGCTTCTGACGTGGACGAACCCCATGGGTGTTTTCAGGGAAGAAACACGCATTGGAGATTTCCGAAGGCTTAAAATGATGCCAGGACTAGTTGCTTGCTTCTTCAGGGGAACGAACCAGATTCTGAAGACGTTTGTAATTGAGGGTCTGCTGGTTGACAGCAGGTTTAGAGCTCGCTACCTGGGCTTTTGCGATGGTGAAGAGTTTCAAAGAATCTTTTTTCCCGAAAATTTTGTTGCTGCATTGTTCCACAGGATTTTTCTTTACTTTCACACAAAGATAGAACTCTCTGGATTTGTCCGAATCCGATGAAGCATAGACAAAACCTGAAAGAGCAATGAACTGAAGGAGGAGGGCACGAAAAAATTTCATTTCAAAAAACCTATTTTCTATTAATTTGGAAAATTCCCATCATGCAAAAGGAATTCCTGAACGTTCACTTTATTAATCTAAGTCAATTTGACGGATCTTGAGTTGAGTGACTTCCTGCTTGTGGTTACAGGTCATTTCTTCTAGAAAATGAATGTGTTATTTACCTTACATGAGAAACAGCATGCCTATTTTTTCAAAGATCAAAAATTTATTTAGTAACTCCAATCATTGGTTTGCAAAGCGGGTTTTGGCTTTCTCCAGTGCCAGATTGCTTCGGTTTTGCTTCTGCTTCGTTTTTTTGGGTGCTTCGTCCTTTTCGAATTCTGGACTTCAAGCACAGCAAGTGGCAGCGAATGTGTCACAAGACCAGCCATCAGCCTCAAGCCAAGCCGAGGGAAATGCGTTGGATTCTTCAAATTTTTATCCGATTCCGAAAGAACCTGAGAAGGATCAGGAAGCAACTGCTGTGTTTTTGAAATCGGTGACGGAGCATATCATCCAAAACCGGGGGATTCAGAATTTCTATCAAATTCCTCAAAGCGAAAATATCTGGCTTGAAAATATCCTGGATACCGACAGGCAATGGCACCAGGAATTGGAAAGGCTCGAGAAAGATTACCGGGCGGCGTTCAGTACCTTCGTCAATGATAAGTCTGGAAACAACAGCAACAGCATACTGGTCAAACAATACTCGAAAGCCATCAGCAAACTTCAGTCTGAAATAGATATCATCCGCAGGCAGATTGTTCAGATCAATGTTGATCAGCAGATATACATCAGCAATCTTCGAAACATTCCGCTGATATCCCTGGTTGCGGTGAAAATGCCTTTTACTGCCGAAATTGCAGGAGCTGGGTCCAATGGAGAGGAACTGCAGAATAAATCGATCTTCCGGCAGATTGAAGAGCCGGTCTTGGCGCATATCACCAACATGCACAGCAAGAAGCTCAACGTCCCCTTCCAGAACGGGAATGTCCGGATTACGTTCCTTTATCCTGAAAACATCACCCGTTTTGATGATGAGGCGAACGAATACGTTTACCTGTTCCAACGGGTTGAGGGCTTCCCCTTTGCCCAGGGGGTCACGAGCGTTGAAAACCGGGGAGAAAAGAACCTCACCATTGAAATTTTTGAAAATGACCAGGAGATCGAGACTTTTCTCAACTCCGAAAATGTCGGCGATCAGCGCTTGTTGAACTGGCTGAAAAAGGAACTGGCCTATCAAAAAGTGAATAATGACTACTCATTAAAAACCATCAACACGCGCATCTCCTACTTCACCATGTTCAGGAATGGCCTCAAGGAAGACATTGAGAAAATCATGAAGAGCATCGCCGAACTGGAGAAAAAACGGGATGCCCTGGATCAGGATCAAAAGAACGGGAGCATCCTCGAGAAATTGGCAAAAACCCGTCAGGCATACGAAAACCACTATTTGAAGCGCAAGATCCAAACTTATGAAAAGTACACGCTCGAACACGATGTGATGTTCAGCAGCATGAAAAAACCAGAATCTAAAAAATCCAGCTCTGCGGAAGCCAACAATCTGATTCTGGATTCAAGGATTGCTGCAAACATTCCCATCAGCGGACGCCCGGTGAAGGATATCTTTGCGGACATGTTACTTTCGGCGAGCCAGAATCAATCGGTGAACCTTTCTGCGTACCGCGAACGCGTGTACCGGGAGAATGTGGAACAAACGCATCTGGTTCAGGGAGAACTCGAATGGAATGTGGACCGGGAAGAATATAAGATTCTCAAACTGACCCGCGGCAGCGTGGGGTCCCGGACACAGTTTGTGATCCACCTTGCCAAACAGACCTACCTCAGTTCCAACCCCAGTTTTCCTTCTCCAAAGACCGGGGTCTGTGAATCTGAGATCTATTTCAGCCAGGGTAAATTTTCACTCAATAAATCGGCAAGGGCAGAACTCGCCAAAGCGTCTCGCTGTCTGAGAAAATACCCGACTCAGAGAATCGTCGTCACCGGGCACACCGATCCGCTTAAACCCCAATACGGTGAGGGGTCGAAACTGAACAATGTCCAGCTCGGATTACGTCGTGCAGAAGCCATCATGAATTCGCTGACCAAAGATGGATTCGATTCGGGGCGGTTCACGATCACCAGCGTGGGAGCGAAAGACCCGATGAGCACCGGGAAAAGTGAAAAATCCCTGAGAAAAAACCGTAGGGCTCATATCTTCTCAAGCCCTGAGATTTGATCTGTTTTGTTTCGAGCTTTATAGAAGAAGTTCCAGACTCGTGGAGGTCTAGAAAGTCTCTTGGTTCAACCGGGGGGGATGTTTTCTGCCCCGGAAATGAGGACAATGAGGTGCAACAGCCAAAGCATCCACAAAGTCCTGCTCAGGTAAAGCAGGCCTAATCCAACCAGCCCTCCTCCGGCAAAAGCGATGAATCGGCTCATCCCTGCCTAACCGGCGGGCTGAAAGCCTGCCCCAGTGCATAAAACCCGACCATCACCATCATTCCAACCGCAAATCCCCAAAGCAGGGCATGGGACATTAAAGAAAGCAGATAGATCGAGCTGGCAATCACCAGCCAGTTCAAAAACAGTAAAAAGTAGCTCAATACAACCAAAACGTTTCCTCACCGAAATTTCAAACATGGACATCCATGTTTTGCATAAACTAAACAAAAACTTGGTTTCAAAGTCGAGTCCTTTCATTGACGGATCAGCTATTCACAAATTCTGTGGGTTCAGAAATGGTTGATAGCGGAAAATGGTTGATGTGAAACAATCTGTTTTCAATGTTTTCTCGAATTTTGTGACGGATCCTTGTAAATGAGACGTTCCTTGATCTGGAAAGGGCGGTTTGTTCCATACATGCTGGTTCTGGTTATTTTCACAGGCTGTGCCGGAAGCCATTCATGGCAGGCTCTCCCCGAGTCCAGCGAAGATGAAAGAACGATTTTTGTTGTCAGTCACGGATGGCATACGGGACTGATCCTGCCAAACGAGCCGCTGTCCGCTCTGCCCGATCTGGAAAAAGTTATGGGTGAATCAACCTTTTTTGAATTCGGCTGGGGTGATGCTGATTTTTACCAGGCGGAAGAGGTCACCAGCGGCATCACCCTCAAGGCGGTTTTGTGGCCCACCGAAAGTGTCCTGCATGTCGTCTCCATCCGGGAAGATCCCCGCGTCCGGTTTCGGAACAGTGATGTGGTGGAGGTTCGCCTCAGTCGTCAGGGGCTGGAGCGGCTGGTCGATTTCGTCTCCTCCTCCTTCTACCGGACCTCGGATGCCCGGTTGGTGCCTCTGGGCAGCGGCCTCTATCACCACAGCCATTTCTTCAGGGCCACCGGAGGCTATCAGTTGACCAATAACTGCAATACCTGGGTTGCCGAAGCCCTGGAACGTGCGGGACTCCCCGTGAGTTCCTTTTTGACCCTGACTGCAGACGGGGTGATGGACCAGACCCAGAACGCGATGCGGACATACAAGTGCTGCCCGATGTGATCCTTCTGCCACTTCATCGTTTCTGTCAAATCAGAGGAATTTCCAGGAATTTACTGAAATAATCAACAGATTGGCCTCTAAGTTTTCAGGTCATGCTGAAAGAACTCCCGGAGTCTTCAGAAATTTTGAGTGGCATTTCGGACATGCCTTAATAATCCGGAATCGTCCATAGACTCCCAAGCCGGGAACGGGCCAAATCCTCCCCATTAGTCGGATCTTCACAGTCTAA
>ENA-OSEY01001074-OSEY01001074.1-marine-metagenome-genome-assembly--contig:-NODE-1074-length-19328-cov-3.594515_pt1 | contig 19328 bp, 14 predicted proteins | sample MGYA00248465_ERZ534230 | MGnify/ENA primary metagenome ERZ534230 (study PRJEB26409, sample SAMN06344110) | marine metagenome | isolation source: Sea water from surface | place: Atlantic Ocean:Southern...
AACGGACCGGCAAATCCTGCGTTATGTGATCCTGCCGAACGCGCTGCCGGAGATTCTCACCGGCGTGCGGATCTCGATCGGTGTTTGCTGGGGCACGCTGGTGGCGGCAGAGATGCTGGCCGGCACGACAGGTATCGGCTTTATCGAGAACGTCGCCCGTACGGTGTCCGATTATGAGCTGATCTGGGTCACGATCCTGATCATGGGCCTGCTTGGCCTGCTGTTCGACCTGGTGATGCGCTGGGTGATCGGAAAGCTGATCCCGTGGCGCGGCAAAGGATGATGCGTCCGGTCTAGAGCAGGCCGACCGCGATCAGCCGCAACCCCATCAGCAGGAAAGCGACGAGGACGATCTGCCGGAACAGGTGTTGCGAGACACGCTCGCGCATGATCTCGCCGACGCGAAAGCCGATCAGCGTTGTCGCGAGGCCGAGGGACGATTTCACGATCACCACCCAGGTGACCAGCCCCGACATCACCAGCCCGATGCCAAGCGGCACACAGCCGGCAAGGAATAGGAAGCCCGCCGCCCCGATGAAGCGTTCCTTGGGCGTGTCGCGCGCAATCAGATACATGGCGACCGGTGGCGACCAGATTGAGCTGAGACCGCCCAGAACGCCGGCGACGACACCGAAGGCTCCCTGCCAGACCGGCCCCGGGCCGATCGGCACCGTCACTCCGAACAGCAGGTTCAGCGAGAAAATCACCATCGCGCTGCCGATGGCGACCGTCAGCAGCGCCGTCGGATAGTCATTGATGAACAGCGATGTCAGGAAGATGCTGGCGGCCAGCGGCACGGCGAACCAGATATAGCTGGTGGCGATGCTGCGCCGTTCCGGCGCGCGGCCGAACTGGACGATATTGGTGAACAGGATCGGCAGCCAGAGAAGAGAGATGGCCTCGGTCGGTGGTATGACGAGGGTCAGCAGCCCCATCGCCGCCGCCGGAAGGCCAATCCCGAGAAATCCCTTCACCACGCCGGCAAACAGGAATATGGTGCAGATTATAGTGACCAGCGCCGGGTCGAGTGACGGCAGCAGGGCTGTCAGCGACATCCCGTTCAAGCGGCACCTCCGCCATAGACCATGTCATGAAGCTTCAGGCGCTGCACCTTGCCTGACGGGCCTTTTGGTAAATCGTCAAGGACATGGACCCGGTCTGGGGACTTGAACTTGCCAAGCCTAGATACGCAATGTGCGAGAAGGTCGCTCTCGCCAGCCTCCCGGCCGGGCTTGTAGCGGATGCAGGCTTCGACCCGCTGGCCGTAATTGTCGCAAGGCACGGCAAAGGCAGCAGCTTCGAGAATGTCGTCATGCTCGAGAAGCACTTCATCGACTTCGCGCGGCGCAATGTTCTCGCCGCCCTTGATGATCAGTTCCTTGATCCGGCCGGTGACGAATACGAAGCCGTCCTCGTCCATATGGCCGAGATCGCCGGTGCGAAGCCAGCCGTCCGCGGTGATCGTCTTCGCCGTTTCTTCCGGCTGGTGAAGATAGCCCTGCATGACGTTGGCGCCGCGGACAAGGATCTCGCCCGTTGTGCCGCGCGCCACCTCGGACTGCATGTCGTCGCCGATGATGATCTCGTTGCCGACGGCGATGCCGGGCGAGCCGATCTTGCGCGAGGCCGGCGGCATGGGATTGGTCAGGATCTGCGCGCCTGTCTCGGTCAGGCCCATGGTTTCGATGATCGGAATTTGGAACCGGTCTTCGAAACGCCGATGGATCTCCGGCGATAGCGGCGCCGAGGCCGAGCGAGAGAACCGAAGCCTGCCGCGGTCGATGTCCGGCGGAGTCTCGTCATTCAGCAGATAAGCGAACAGGGTGGGCACGGCGCTGAACCAGCTGACGTTGCTGTCGCGGACCTGGCTCCAGAAAGCCCGTACCGAAAACCGGTAGGGCATGGCCAGTCCGCTCGCCGACATCAGCGTCCCCATGACGGTCACGCACAGCCCGTTGATGTGGTAGATCGGCAGCACGCACATCGCGGTATCGTCTGCCCTCACGCCATGGCCGGTAACGACATTCATGCCGGCCGCCATCAGGTTGGCATGCGTCAGGACCACGCCCTTGGGGTTGCCGGTGGTGCCCGAGGTGTACATCAGAAGGCCGGGTGTGTCGGCGTCAGGGGTCGCGCGCGGCGCTGCGGCGGGGCTGTTATCCTGCGGCCAGTCGGGACCTTTGTCCGGGTCGAGGCGGATGATGGTGACGTCGTGGTCGACGCTGGCGATGGCCTCTTCGAGCATGTCACGCTGCTCGTCCGTGCACAGCACGAGACCGGCGCCGGAATGGCCGAGGACATAGGAGAGAACGCGCGCGCCGGCGACAAGGTTGAGCGGTGTCGCCAGATAACCGCCGGTCGTGATGCCGGTGAAGCACAGCGTCGACCAGATCGAGTTCTGCGCGGCAACGGCCACAGACGCGCCCGGCGAAAGGCCCAGCGCGTCCAGCTGGCAGGCGATCTCGCGTGCGGCGTCACGGGCGGCGTCCCAGGTCACCGTAGCACCCGTATCCGGCGAGGTCAGCCAGACGGCGTCGCCGGCTGCCCCGGCATTCATGTCCAGCTGAGCTGCGATGCTCGATGCGGTGGCGGTCATTGGCCGTACTCGTTCCAGTAATCGCCGAAGATTTCGTCGAGGGACGGGCGTCGCTCGGGAATCGTGCGGACCACATGCACCTTGTTGACGAAATGCCGCCAGTTCAGGTTCTCGTCGATGGAGTTTCCGCCCCAGCTGCCGCATCCCATGGAGAGCGAGAAGGGCATGCCGTTGTTGAAAAAGCCGCCATTCGCGAAGCAGTGCGCCTGATTGACAATGACGCGGCAGGTGCGTGCTTCCATCGCCAGCCTGCGGGCACGCCCGTCATCAGCCGAATGCAGGCTGAGCGAATGGCCGGCCCCCATATGGTTCTGGATGGCGACCGCCTTTTCCATGGCCTCGTCGAAATCGCCGGCCCGGTGCAGCGCAAGGAAGCGTGACATCTTCTCGCCGGTCATCGGGTGGTCCGGGCCGAATTCATCCTGCGGGGCGACAAGGAAGCTGGTGTTGTCGGGTGCGGTGCCGGTAAATCCCGTTTCCGCCAGCACGACGTCGATATCCTTGGCCAGCAGCTTTGATGTCAGCTTGCCGTTGTGCCAGTGAATGCCTTCCAGATGCGCTGTCTGCGCCGCGTCGAGGCAATAACCGCCCTCTGCCGCCAGTGCCGCCACCAGCTTGTCATAGACGGCATCGACGGCAATCACCGCGTTTTCCGAAGAACAGGATGTGGCGTTGTCGAAGGTCTTGGAGGCGGCGATCTTGGCTGCCGCATCGGCGATGTCGGCCGTCTCGTCGACGATCGAGACGACATTGCCCGCCCCGACGCCGAGCGCAGGGGTGCCCGATGAATAGCCGGCGCGGACATTCGCCTGTGATCCGGTGACGACCACGAGGTCGGCAAGTTGCATCAGCCGCTCGGTCTTCGGCTTTGACGGCGGCGCCGGGACCATCTGGACGAGGTCTTCGGGAAGGCCCAGCTTCGCCAGTGCCGGATGAATGTGCTCGAACAGAGCCAGCAACGGCTTCACGCCTTTGGGCGAGGGGGCGAGGATGATCGCATTGCCCGTCTTCAGCGCGTTGATGGTGTTGTTGACCGGCGTTGCCAGCGGGTTGGTCGAGGGCACGACGGCGGCGATCACGCCTTTGGGCCGGTAATAGATCGACAGGCCGTTCTCGTCGTCATCCTCGACGTGGCCGAAGGCGGTGACGTCCTTGATGTCACGCATCAGGCCGAGGGTCTTGTTGTGGTTCTTGCGAACCTTGTCGTCGGCATTGCCGAGGCCGGTTTCCTCGACAGCCATCTCGGCAAGCGCGCGGTTGCGCTCCGGCTGCATCAGAACCCAGGCGACCGCCTGGCACGCCTTGTCGAACAGGGCCTGCGAGCCCATTGCCTCGTAACGTGCCTGCGCGGTGCGGGCGCGGACGACAATTTCGTCAATCATCATTGTGTCTTCGGACACGGGACATCCTTCCCGGCGTCTTGGCCGTCTCAACCTGCCTCTTTGGGTGATGAGAAGGCTCTATATACGCCGGCTGCCAGTGTCAATGTTCCGGCGATGATCAGGATCGTGCAGATCGGCCGCGAGAAGTAGGTGATCATGTCGTAATGCACCATCTGCATGCCCTGCGCGAAGTTCTGCTCGCCGATCTTGCCGAGGATCAGCCCGAGAACGATGCCCGGGATCGAATAGCCTGTCCGGCGCAGCAGGAAGCCGATGATGCCGGCGCCGAACATCACCATGACATCGAGCACCAGACCGCGGCTGATATAGGCGCCGATGGTCGCCAGAAGCAGGATCAGCGGTGCCAGGAACTGGAACGGAATCTTCAGCAGATAGAGGATCGTCTTGGTCTCGATCAGGCCGATGAACAGGATCGACAGGTTGGCGTAGAACATCGCCGCGAACACGATCCAGATCAGCTCCGGCGAGTTGTAGAAGACGAGCGGCCCGGGCTCCAGGTCGTGCATCTGGAAAACGGCCACCATCATCGCGGTCAGCGCGCCGCCCGGAAGGCCGAGCGCCAGAAGCGGGATCATTGCCGCGCCTGTTGCCGCGTTGTTGGCTGTTTCGGACGAGATCACGCCCTCGAGCTTGCCCTTGCCGAACTCTTCCTTGTTCTTCGACCAGCGCACCGCCTCGCCATAACCCATGAAGGCGGCGAGGGTGGCGCCGATGCCGGGAAGGATGCCGCAGAAAAAGCCGACGAGAATCGAGCGGACAACGGCGAATTTATGCGCCCATAATTCAAGCACAGACGGGAAGGACATGCCGACTTTCGGAGCGTCATACTGGCCTGTGGCCTTCTTTTCGGCCTGCACGAAAATCTCCGACACTGCGAAGAATCCCAGAATGGCGGGAACGAAGGCAATGCCCGCCGCAAGATCGGTGAAGCCGAAATTATAGCGGTTGATGCCGCCGACCGGGTCCTGGCCGATGGTCGCGATCAGGAGGCCGAGCAGAACTGACATCCAGCCTTTCCAGATGGTGCGCCCGCCAACCGACGAGGCCACCGCGAGCCCGAAGAAGACCAGCGCGAAAATCTCCGGCGGGCCGATATTGCGGATGGCCCAGTTGGCCAGCGGTTCGGTCGCCGCCATCATCACCAGCGCCGAGGCCACACCACCGATGGCCGAACACAGGACGGCGGCGCCGACGGCCTTGCCGGATTTGCCCTGCCTTGTCATCGGATAGCCGTCAAAAGCGGTCGGCGCGTTTTCCGGCGCGCCCGGAATATTGAACAGGATGGCGGTGATCGCGCCCCCATAGGTGCCGGTACAGTAGATCACGGCGAACAGCATCACGCCCTGGGCCGGGTCGAGATCGGCCGTGAAGGGCAGCAGGATGGCCGCAAGCGTCAGCATGCTGACGCCGGGGATGGCGCCGAACAGCATGCCGCCGATCACGCCGAAGACGAAGATCGCGATGGTGATCGGGTCACCGAAGAGGGCCGCACTGCCGGCGAGGAACTTTTCCACCATGATCGTTACCAGAGATTCTGAAGGTTGGTGTTCATTTTCAGGATGAAGCCGCTGAAATCATAGAAAGGCGATACATTGCCCTGCGGCAGCGGCGCGTTCAGCACGACGACGAACAGGCCGAGAAGGATCGCGTAGATCAGCAGGGTGATGCCGAGAATCCATTTCCAGCGGCGTTCGCCGAACAGGTAGATCACAAGCGCGATGAAGACCGGCGCGCCGGAATACATGCCCACGGGCTTCAGCAGATAGGCGAAGATGAAAGGCGTCAGCAGGACGCCGGCTACCTTGAGCAGGGTCGCCGGGTCGCTGTAGTCGGTTTCCGACTCGTCGGTCTCGGCAATGCCGACACGCCCCTTCTGGATCGCGGAACCATGACGGAATTGATAGTAGAAATTGCCTGCCGTCACCACCAGCAGCAGCAGCAGGATGACCCGCGGCCAGCCGGTTGCGCCGAATTTGTAAATTTCAATCGATTGATTGAATTCAAATGAATAGCCGAAAAAAACCACCACGATCAGGGACCATGCGGCCCCTTCGACGAGATGTGCCTTGGTGAGCTGACCCAATGGTGTCTCCCTCGGAAAGATGCCGAAACGTGTAAAGAGGAGCCGGGGTGGCAAGGGAAAGGTCCCCCGGCAAGGCCGGAGGACCATTGTTCTGATGACCGGTGCTTACTTCACATCCATGCCCATCGCCTTGTACACCTCACGGTACTGGGCGATCGAGCGGGTGATGAGGTCACGTGCGCCGGCGGTATCGCGATAGCTGTCGATGACATTCATGAACTTGGAGTCGTTGAATGCCTGATAGCTGTCCTGGCAATAGCCGCGCTGGAAGGCCCACTGAAGCCACGCTACGCGGTCCGCCGGAGCATCCTTGTGGACATAGAAGCCACGGAAGCGAAGCAGCGGATCGAAGTCCATGCCCATCTCACGGTGCGTCGGGACGTCGGCAAAGACGCTCGGGCGCTCGTCGAAGATGGTCAGGATCGGCTTGAAGTTGTCGGCATCGAGGAACTTGCGGACGTCGCCCGGCTGTTCGAACAGCGCGTCGACCTGGCCGCCAAGAAGCGCGCCGTAACGCGGTGCACCCTTGTCGAAGGAAATCTGCTGGATTTCCATACCGGTCGCGTCGGTGATGAACTTCATCGTGACGCGCTCCATCGAGCCTTCCTTGGAGACGTTGGCGATGGTCGCCTTGCCGCCCTGGGCTTTCACCCACTCAACGAAAGAAGGCCAGTCATTGTAACGGGTCTCGTTGGTGCGGATGTAGATCTGCGAAAAGGTGACCTGCGAGATCACGAGTGGGATCAGGTCTTCCGCCGGATTCGGGCGGGACGAGTCCAGCGCATGAGCCGACGAGGCGTCGTCGATATGCTCGAGAACATTGTAACCGTCCGCAGGCGCGGCCATGTAGGCCGTCATGCCGACCGTGCCGGAGCCGCCGGGCTTGTGGTCACGGTTGATGGCGACACCGGTCAGGCCGGTCACGCCTTCTGCCATGGCGGCAGCCACCTGGCCTGATCCACCGGCCGGGCCGTAAGGCACGATCATTGTCAGTGCGCGCTCGGGAAAGCCGCCCGGCTTGTCCATAGACGATTCTTTGACCTTGCACTCGAACGCTTGTGCCGTGCCGCTGACGGCAAACATCACGCTGGCAACAACGCCGAAGCTTAGAAGTTTTTTCATGTGTTCCTCCAATATGGGTGCCGTCAATGATTCTTCCCCCGACGACTACATTTATTTGAACACCATTTTTCCGGAGGGAAAAGTCCAAAGTGCAAGGGCTCCAGACCCTGTTGCCGGATGTGGACGTGGTGAATTGTCACGTCGGTAAATTCGAGCTGGAATAGCCGTCGCAGGATCAGCCGATGCGCGAGCTCAGCAACAGGCTGGTATCGGTTTCCCTGATGCCCGGGATCTGCCGCAGCCGCGAGATCGCGACATCAAAGGCTTCCAGTGTCGGCGTCTGGATTTCGGCCGCGAGGTCCCACCGCCCGTTTGTGGTATAGAGACGGCTGATTTCCGGCATCACGATCATCTGAGAAATGATGTCTTCTTCTTCGTTGGCGCTTACATTGATCAGGATCCAGCCAGACACATTGTGCCGGAATTCCTCTGCGCCGAGAGTCACCGTGTAGCCGGTGATCACCCCAGAGCTTTCCATCTTCTTTATGTGGGAATCGATGGTAACACGGGACACGCCGAGTTCATGCGACATCTGCGTTACCGAAATGCGGGCATTGCGCTTCAGCAGCGCAACTATGCTGGCGTCAAGATTGTTCAATTTGAATCATCAGGCCGCGATTTGTGGTGGTTTGCGACTGCATACCGCGAATTTACGAAGGTCCGGCCTTCATCCGATCAGTTTGCGCACGGTTTCAATCGTATCAGCCTCGCTTGCCGGCTTGTCCCATCTGATCCGGCTGACCCTGGGAAACCGCAAGGCGATGCCCGACTTGTGACGCGGGCTTTCATGCGCGCTGTCAAAGGCCAGCTCGACAACAAGGTCTTTCTCGACCTCGCGCACCGGACCGAACCGGTTCACCGTGTTGCCGCGTACCCATTTGTCTAGGTCGCGCAGTTCCCCGTCGGTGAAGCCTGAATAGGCCTTGCCGACAGGGACGATCTCGTTGCCGCGCCAGATGCCGAATGTGTAGTCGGAGTAGAAGGAGCTGCGCCGTCCGTGGCCGCGCTGGGCATACATCATCACCGTGTCGATCAGCCGCGGGTCGCGTTTCCATTTGAACCAGGGGCCCTTTGGCCGCCCGGCGACATAGAGGCTCTGAAGCTGCTTGATCATCAGCCCTTCATGGCCATGTGTCTCGGCACCCATCCGGCGCAGCGCCGCCAGTTCGTCCCAGTCATTGAAAGCAAGGATTTCAGACAGGTCGAGACGCGTGCCGGCATGTGTCGCCATCCATGCTTCGAGCCGGCGGCGCCGATCGACGAGCGGCAGGTCGCGGATATCTTCCTCACCGTCGAACAGCATGTCGTAGACCCGAACGAAAGCCGGATAGTCGCGGATATGCGATTTTGCCGGTGTCTTGCGATTCAGCCGCTGCTGCAGATGATTGAAATTCATCGGGTCGAAATCGTGGCCGACCAGCAGTTCGCCATCCAGAACGGCACGCCCGCCAAGCGCCTCAACGAGATCGGGGAAGGCGGCGCTGATATCATCACCCGTGCGGGAGAACAGCCTGGCGCGGTCGCCGTCGATGACGAGCTGCACGCGGATTCCGTCCCATTTCCATTCAGCCTGATAGTCATCAGGCGACAGCCTGTCGAAATCCCGTTCCTCGTCGACCGGGTTCGACAGCATCATCGGATGGAATGTCTGGCCGTGTCGGATTTCGGGGCGCGGTCCGGTGCCGTCGAGCCAGGCGAACAGCCCGGTGTAGGGAATTTCCAGCCCGTGCCAGATCTTTTCGATCTCGGCGAGGTCCCGGCCGCTATAGGCTGCCAGCGCCGTCTTGGCCAGCCGCGCCGACACACCGACCCGCAATCCGCCTGTGGCGAGCTTGATCATGGCCCAGCGCTCGGCCGGGCTCGCCAGGTCCAGCAGCGCGGCGACATGGCCGGCAAGCGCGCTCTTCGGCAGGGTTTCGATGTCGCTGACGAACGCCGCCAAACCCGGGAGCTCGCCGTCGGCATCCTCGTCCGGTGCCGGCCAGATCAACGAGATGGTTTCGGCCATGTCGCCGACATAGTCGTAGGACATCAGGAACAGATCCGGATCGACCCGTTCCATGGTCAATTGCCGCAAGGCGCCGGCTTTGAGATTGGCGAGGCTGAGATCACGCGTAATGGCCGCCAGCGCGATGCCGCGATCCGGATCGGGTGTGGCGCGGAAATAGGCTGCCATCGCCGCGATCTTGGCGTTGCGTGACGGCGTCAGGACCAGCGTCTCGAGAAGCGCGGCAAAGTCTTTCATCCCTCCTGTCATGCGCTCCGTCATTCGCTCAGGTCCTCTTCGCGTCCCTGAAGATAGAGGGGTTCGGCGGCCAGACCGCGCTGGCGGCACCAGTGAACCAGCGCATCCTCGCGGCCATGCGTCACCCAGACCGTTTCGGCGCCGGTTGCGGCGATGGTGGTGGTCAGCTCGTTCCAGTCTGCATGGTCGGAAATCACCAGCGGCAGCTCGACCCCGCTCTGCTTTGCCCGCTGCTTGATCGTCATCCACCCCGATGCCTGGCACACCACCGGATCGGGAAGGCGGCGCGACCAGCGGTCACGCAGGGCCGACGGGGGCGCGATCACGATATGGCCGCGAAAGGAGTCCTTCTCGCGGTCCAGCGCCTTGCGAAGATCGCCAAGGTCGATTCCCTGGTCCATGTAATAGCCGCACAGTTTTTCCTGCGCGCCGTGAAGATAGATCGGCGCGTCATGCCCGGCCTCGCGGATCAGCTTGATCACACGCTGTGCCTTGCCGAGCGCATAAGCGCCGATGACGTGGCAGCGTTCGGGCTGGGCGGCGACGGATGCCAGAAGCCTGTTGATCTCCAACATCGGGTCTGGGTGCTGGAAGACCGGCAGCCCGAAGGTGGCCTCGGTAACAAACAGGTCGCACGGCACCAGTTCGAACGTCTGCGCGGTGCTGTCGGGGTGCGTCTTGTAGTCGCCGGTCACCACAGCGCGCCGTCCGCCATACTCCATCAGCACCTGGGCGCTGCCGAGGATATGCCCTGCCGGGTGAAGCGAGACCGTCACGTCACCGATGGCCAGCCGGTCTCCAAAGGCCAGCGGCTGGAAGGAGCCGGCGCAATTGGCGCCGTAGCGATGGCGCATGATGTCGATGGTCTGCGGTGTCGCCAGCACGTGATCATGCCCGGCGCGCGCGTGATCGGCATGGCCATGGGTGATGATGGCGCGTTTCACCGGCCGTACCGGGTCGATATAGGTGTCGATCGGCTCTATATAGAGCTCATGGTTCAGCCATCTCATGATGTCCAATATAGGCAGCCGCCGCCCCACCTCCAGTCTCACCCGCTCACCGGGTGGCTAAAAGATCGCGGCTGGGACTGGTTCGACCATCAGGTCGAGGCCGCCAGTCAGGCGCTGGCCGGCCGCGATGTGATCGTTTTCGCGCCGACTGGTGCCGGCAAGACCCTAGCCGGATTCCTGCCGAGTTTCCTCGATATCGCCGAACGCGGTTCGACCGGCAAGCTCCATACGCTCTACATCTCGCCGCTGAAAGCACTGGCGGTCGACGTGCACCGGAACATCGCCACCCCGATCGAGGCGCTGGACCTTCCTGTCAGTTTTGAGACCCGCACCGGCGACACGCCGTCCTCGCGCCGCCAGCGGCAAAAGACCAAGCCGCCAGACTTCTTGATGACGACGCCGGAATCGCTAGCCCTGCTGCTGTCATATGACGATGCGGGGAATTTCTTCAGCGACCTGCGCTACATCATCATCGACGAGCTTCATGCCTTCTTCGACAACAAGCGCGGAGACCTTCTCAGCCTCAATCTGGAACGGCTGGCGACGCTGGCACCGCAGGCCGGGCGCATCGGCCTGTCCGCCACCATCGACAAGCCGGATGCGGCGCGCGACTGGCTGTGCCGTGACGGCGGGGCGATGGTGCGGGTGCCGCAGGCGGTGGCGCCGGTCATCGACATCCTGCAGACGGACAACCGCATCCCCTGGTCAGGCCATATGGCGCGGCACGCGCTTGACGAGGTCTACGCCCAGATCCAAGCGGCGCGGATGAGCGTCATTTTCGTCAATACCCGCGCGCAGGCTGAATTCGTGTTCCAGCGCCTGTGGCAGCTGAACGAGAAGAATTTGCGGATTGCTGTGCATCATGGCTCGCTGGAGCGTGAGTTGCGCCGCAAGGTCGAGGCAATGATGGCTGCCGGCGGCCTTGATTGTGTGGTGGCGACAAGCTCGCTCGATCTCGGGCTCGACTGGGCCGATGTCGATCTGGTGATACAGGTTGGCGCGCCCAAAGGGGTGAGCCGCCTGTTGCAGCGGGTCGGCAGGGCCAACCACCGGCTGGACGAGCCCAGCCGTGCCATTCTCGTGCCGACAAACAGGTTCGAATATCTGGAATGTGTCGCGGCGCAGGCCGAGATTGAAAAGAACAAGCTGGATGGCGCCGCGTTCCGGCGTGGCGGGTTCGATGTGCTGGCCCAGCATATCTTCGGCGTCGCCTGCAGCGGACCGTTCCATGCCGACGATCTCTATGCCGAAATCATCCGCGCCATGCCCTATGCCGACACCACGCGCGAGCAGTTTGACAAGGTGCTTGGATTTGTCACCGATGGCGGCTATTCGCTGAAGGCCTATCCACAATATAACCGGCTTGCGACACTGAAGGACGGCAGCATTGTGCTTCGCGAGGCGAAGATGGCGCGCCAGTACCGGATGAATATCGGCACCATCGTCGAAAGCCCGATGATGAAGGTGAAGCTGCGCAACCGCACGCTTGGCAGCATCGAGGAGAATTTCGTCGTCAACCTGTCGCCGGGGGACACATTCCTGTTCGGCGGGCAGGTCCTGACCTTCGAGAGCATCAGCAACGCCGCCGTGATGGTGTCCAAGGCCAAGGGCGGCGAAGCGCAGATTCCGAGCTATGGTGGCGGGCGGCTGCCACTGTCGACGAACCTGTCCTATGCTGTCCGCAACCTGATCGGCGACCGCGACGCGTGGGGCGCGCTTCCCGGCCAGATTCATGACTGGCTGGCACTGCATGACGACCGGTCGGCGCTGCCGGACGAGAAGACATTGCTTGTCGAGATCTTTCCGCATCGCGGCCGGCACCATACCGTCGTCTACAGCTTTGCCGGACGCAACGCGAACCAGACGCTGGGTTTCCTGATGCTGCGCCGGATGAAACGTGCCGGGTTGCGACCACTCGGCTTTTCGATGACCGACTATGCGCTGGCTGTCTGGTCGCTCGACCCGCCCGACGAGGTTGAAAGCCTTCTCGATCCTGACATCATGACCGAAGAGTTCGAGGAATGGCTTCAGGACACGCCGCTGCTCAAACGGCTGTTCCGCGACGCGGCGATCATTTCCGGACTGGTCGAACGGCGTCACCCCGGGCAGGTGAAGACCGGACGGCAGATCCTGTTCAGCTCCGATCTGATCTATGACGTGCTGCGGCGGCACGAGCCGGACCATATCCTGCTCCAGGCGGTGCGGCGCGATGCGATGCAGGGCCTGATTGATGCCGGCAGGCTGGCCGACACGCTGCAGGATATCGCCGGAAACATTGTCTGCAGGCGGCTTGATATGATATCGCCCATGGCCGTACCCCTGATCATGCAGATCGTCCGCGAGAACACGGTCCGCAGCGAGGTCGGCGACGATCTGCTGCTGGATATGGAAGAGGAAATCATCCGCGCCGCCCATGTCGAGGAAATCCACTGAATTCGCCGGCCACGGCTTTGAGCTTCATCCCTCCGGCGCTCTGTTCTGGCCGGCGGAGTCGCTGCTGATCGTCGGCGACCTGCATCTTGAAAAGGCCTCCAGCTACCATGCCTCGGGCCAGTTCCTGCCGCCCTATGACACTAGCCAGACGCTGGCGCGGCTCGCCGCTGTGCTTGCGGAAACCGGAGCATCGCGGCTGCTGTTCCTTGGTGATGTGTTTCATGACGGCCGGGCATGGTCGCGCATGTCGGATGCCGACAAGGCGCTGTTGTCCGACCTGCTGACACCTGTCGACAGCATCTGGGTCGAGGGCAATCATGACCAGAGTTTCGTGCCGCCGGGGCACAGCGCCGTCACGGAGATCGAAATCGGCGGCATCGTCCTGCGCCATATCATGGACGAGGCGGATGGCCGGCCTGAAATCAGCGCCCATTATCACCCGGCGGCGGTAATCCATCATCGTGGTTCGCGGGTGCGGCGACCCTGTTTTGTGCGCGCTGCCGGCAGGCTGATCATCCCGGCATTCGGTGTGCTGACGGGCGGGCTGGATTGCCGTGACGATGCGCTGGCGGCGCTTCGCGGCCGTGATACGCAGCTCTTCCTTCTGGGGAAGGAGGACGTGTTCGTGCCGCCGGCCGGGCTTGCCGCCGACAACAGGCGGTCGCGCCGCCGCTAGCGCGTTGAAGAACGGGCTAGAGCGCGTCGATAGCGTCGCGAAGCTGACCCGCAATCGGGGCATCGTCCGGCAGCCGGTCCAGCAGCGCCTGCCACAATGCGCGGGCGGTGTCGACATCACCCGACAATTTGGCGAAATGCCCCCTGACATAGAGCGTTTCCGGCTGGTTTGGCGCCAGCGAAGCAATCCGTTCCAGAAGGCGGCCGGCATCACCGGCAAAGCCATCTTCCAGCCTGTTCACAACGACGCCCTCGAGCGCGGCAAGCTGCGCGCCTGCATCGCCCGGCATGGCGTCGGCACGGCCGATCATCGCCCTGGTCGCATCCTCGGGCCTGCCGAGCACGTCATAGGCGCGGGCGAGCCTCTGCCAGCCTGCGGCATCGCCCGGCTCTTCGGCAAGCCGCGCCGCCAGGCCCTCAACCATGCCTTCGATCATCGCGGCGCGGTCCTCGTCGGACATCTCGGCAGCAGCGGCCATGGTCTTGGCATCAGGACCGCGCGCAGCTGTTACGGCATCAAGGTCGATGCCGCCGGCCTGTGCCGCATCGGCAATATTGTCGGCAAGAAGCGCCATCCATGGCGCGTCGGGCGCTGACAGGGACTGGAGGCGAAGCCAGATCTCGACGGCCGCTCCGAAATTCTCGTCCTGATAGGCGGCGAGGCCGGACAGGAACAGCGCGCGCGGTTCCGACGGGTCCTCTGTCAAAATATCGGCGATCAGCTCGCGTGCCGGGATTGTCACCTGGCCGTCGGCGGCACGCGACATCGCTTCGGCCCGCATGGCGCGGATCGCCGGATCACCCTTGGTCAGCTGCTCGGCCTGTTCCAGTGCCGCGAGTTCGGTGTTGGTCTCGCCCGCCGCCGCCGCCGCCATGGCAAGGCGGAGCCAGGCACCGACATCCTCCGGGCTGGCCGCTGCTGCCGATCGCGCCTCGTCGAGATCCGCTTGCCGTTCGGCCGTTTGCGCGTTGCTGGCATCCGCGGCCGCGGCCAGTTCGGCGCCGCGTCCGGCAAGCGGCTGGCCGGGAAGGTCGGCCCGCCCCAGCATGAGATAGAGACCGAGGCTGACGGCCATGACGAGGCTGCCAAGGGCGATGGCCGTGCGTCTTGTTCCGGGCGGCAGGGGCATTGCCGGCGGTGCCGCCGGATCCTCTGTCACCGTCCCTCCGGCATCCTCGCGGCGTCTGCGGCCGGCCATGATGATGGCGGCGCCTGCCAGAAGAATGAAGACTGGCGAGCCCCAGAGCACATAGGTCCCCGGCGAGACCGGCGGGTTGAGCAGCACATAGTCGCCATAGGTGTCCCGCAGATTGGCCAGAATTTCGGCGTCGCTGGAACCCGTCGAAAGCTGCCGCCTGACCTCGACCCTGAGATCGCGCGCCAGATCGGCGTCGGAATCATCGATCGACTGGTTCTGGCAGACAAGGCAGCGAAGCTGTTTCGACAATGTGCGCGCCCGTTCCTCCAGCGCCGGATCAGCCAGCATTTCCTCCGGCGTGACGGCGACAGCCGGAAGCGGGGCTGACAGCACCATCGAAAATGCTGCCACACACCACAGTGCGCTGATTATTCGCGGCAGCCTCATGGCTTTGTCCCGGCGGCGAGGTCGCGGATGGCCGGCCGCAACAGCTCGTCTAGCACGCGGCGGTCGATCGGCCCGGCATGGCGCAGAATGATGGTGCCGCTCGCATCTACCAGAAAGGTCTCCGGCACGCCGTAGACGCCCCAGCGCATGCCGGCGTCGCCGTCGCGGTCGATTCCGATTCCGGCAAACGGGTCGCCATAGGTGGCGAGGAAGCCTCGCGTGTCTTCGGGCTTGTCCTTGTAGGCGATGCCGAAAATCTCGATCTCCTCGGACAGCAGGGCGAGGGCGGGCGCTTCGGCCCGGCAGGGCGCGCACCAGCTCGCGAAGACATTGACAAGGAAGGGGCGCCCCTTGAAATCGATGGCGGACACAGTGCTGCCTGCATCCCTGAGATCGGGAAGGGCCACTGCGGGTGCAGGCTTGCCGACCATCGCCGAGGGAAGCTGGGTCATGTCACGCTCGCCGCGAAGCGTTGCCAGCAACGCAAGGCTTGCGAATCCGGCAAGCACGAGAAACCCGGCAAGGGGGATCAAAAAGGCAAGGCGCCTTGTCCGCGCCGTGTTCTGTTCGCTGTTCATCCTGCTGCTCGCTCTGCCGCTCACTCAGCCGGGGCCCCGGTGGCCCCGGCAGGCTGCGTCACAGCCTTGCGTTGCCGACGGCCGAATGCCGCGATGCCGCCGCCGATGGCCATCAGCGCGGCGCCGCCCCAGATCCAGCTGACGAAAGGCTTGCGATAGAGGCGCAGCGTATAGCCGGCCGTTGCATCGCCATCACCAAGGACAGCGTAGTCATCGCCAGACAGCCGCGGCCGGATGGCGGCCTCGGTCGTGGTCTGGCGTTCGGCGTTGTAGAAACGTTTCTCCGGCGTCATGAACGCCAGGATGTCGGTGCCGTCCCGAAGCTCCAGAATGGCGGTTTCGGTGACATAGTTCGGACCCTGCCGTTTCTCGACGCCGCGGAAAATCATGGTCTTTCCGGCGACATCGATGGCCTGGCCCGGCGTGGCACGAACCACCACCTCCGTCTGGAACAGTCCGCTGCCAAGCGCGCCGATCAGAAACACCACCATGCCGGCATGCGCTGTCCACATGCCCCAGACCGGGGCCGGCAGGGCCGTCGCGCGGCGGGCGAGCCCATCCTTCCAAGGCTTCAGCCTGTGGGAGATATCGGCAGTGATGCCAAGCGCCAGCCAGCCGAGAAGCGCAAGCCCGGCAAGTCCGGCAACACCGATGCCGCCCGCAGCAATGCCGACACCCGCCGCGAGCAGCAGCGCGCCGACAGCGGCGGCGATCGCGACAAGGCGCGTCGAGGGAAGTGTCCCGCGCCGCCAGGCCATCACCGGCCCGAAAGCCATTGCCGCCACGAGCGCGCCCATGATCGGGTTGAACGTGGCGTCGAAATAGGGTGGGCCGACGGTGATGCGTGCGCCGCTGACCATTTCCAGCGCCAGCGGATAGAAGGTTCCAACCAGGACGACCACGGTCGCCGCTGTAAGTAGGAAATTATTGAGGATCAGCCCGCTTTCGCGGCTGAGGACGTCGAAATCGCCGCGGCTTGCCAGCTGTGGGCCGCGCAGCGCGAAAAGCATCAGCGGCACGCCGACAGCGGCCAGCAGAATGCCCAGAATGAATACGCCGCGTGCCGGATCGCTGGCGAAGCTGTGCACCGAGGTCAGCAGTCCCGAGCGAACGATGAAGGTGCCGACAAGCGACAGCGAAAACGCGAGGATCGCCAGCAGCACGGTCCAGCTCTTCAGCGTGCCGCGCTGTTCGACGACAATGGTCGAATGCAGCAGTGCCGTTGCCGCCAGCCACGGCATCAGCGAAGCGTTTTCCACCGGGTCCCAGAACCACCAGCCGCCCCAGCCAAGCTCGTAATAGGCCCACCAGCTGCCCAGCGCGATGCCGGCTGTCAGCGCGCACCAGGCCGCCGATACCCATGGCCTGACATGGCGCGCCCAGTTGCGGTCGATGCGCCCTTCAATCAGCCCGGCAACGGCAAATGCAAAAGCCATCGACAGCCCGACATAGCCGATATAGAGGGTCGGCGGATGAAGGGCGAGGCCGGGGTCCTGAAGAATGGGGTTGAGCCCGCGCCCGTCGAGCGGCGCGCTCTCGAGCCGCTCAAACGGGTTCGAGGTGAACAGGCAAAAAGCGAGGAAGCCGGCAGTCACCATCGCCTGCACGGCCAGCGTGCGGACCTTGAGGCCGGCATCCATTCCGCGCCCGCCGGCCGCCAGCGCGCCGCCGAACAGCGCGAGGATCAGGATCCAGAGCAAGAGCGAGCCCTCATGGTTTCCCCAGGTTCCTGAAATCTTGTAGATCAGCGGCTTGGTCGAATGCGAATGGCTGGCAACAAGCGCGACCGAGAAATCGGAGGTGATGAAGGCGTGGAGCAATGCTGCAAAGGCAGCGCAGACAGCCATCATCATCGCCAGCGTCGCCGGCGCGGCAAGCGCCGCGAAGGGCGATGTTCCCCGGCGCAGCCCGATGAAGGGCAGCACGGAAACAGCGACAGACATGACGAAGGCCATGATCAGTGCGAAGTGGCCAAGTTCGGTGATCACCGGAAGAGCTCTCTGGATATGTTCTGCATTGGCGCAAACAAATATCACGGGGGCCTGATTTCACAAACCACCCGTGACGTTTCGTTAACATTGGTGGATGGCACCCACTCTTATTTTTTGAGAAGATGCGCCACGCGAGCCCCAGCTGATATGTGGCATTGTGTCACAATTCCACTTTGGCGCATGCCCCTGCCGGGCCTATCCGCCCGGTGCGGTGGCCCGGTATCAATGGCTGAATTACCGGCAGGAATCAAATGATGTGTTGCCTCGGCAGGCTGAACATGTCCAGATGGCCCATCGGCAAATTGTGGGGACAAGCCGCTAATGCTGACAAGCATGCATTGGGGCACATATGAGATCGAGCTGAAGAACGGGCGGGTCGCGCGTTTGAAGCCCTTTTCTGAGGATGGGGACCCTTCGCCAATCGGCCCGCCGATTGCTGATCTCCTTGATCATCCGACACGCATCATGCGCCCGGCCATTCGTCGTGGCTGGCTCGAGAACGGACCCGGCCCCGCCGGCGGCAAGCGTGGGGCCGATCTTTACGTCGAGGTCAGCTGGGACGAGGCGGAGCGTCTGGTCGCAACGGAGCTCGACCGCGTGCGCCAGTCATACGGCAACAGCGCGATCTATGCCGGTTCATACGGCTGGGCGAGTGCCGGCAGGTTTCATCACGCGCAGAGCCAGATTCATCGGTTCCTGAACTGTATCGGCGGTTACACACGCTCGGAAAACACCTACAGCTACGCCGCCGCCGAGGTCATCGTTCCGCACATACTGGGCACATTCGGCGGCATGCTGGCACAGCATACTGGGTGGGAAGGTATTGCACGGGATTGCGAGCTTTTCGTCGGGTTCGGCGGGCTGGTCCTTGCCAACGGGCAGATGGGCAATGGCGGCACCGGCCGGCATGTCCAGCGCGAAGGATACAAGGCTGCCGTCGATGGCGGTGTGAAATTCGTCAATATCTCGCCGCGCCGCCTCGATATGGAAACGCCGGGTGATCCCGAATGGATTCCCATCAGGCCGAACAGCGATACGGCGATGCTGCTGGCACTCTGCCATACGCTTCGGGCAGAGGGGATTGCGGACGAAGCGTTCCTTGCAAGCCATTGCACCGGCTATGACCGGTTTGGCGCCTATATCGACGGCAAGGATGACGGTGTTCCCAAGACGGCGGAATGGGCCGCCGGCCTGACCGGTATCGACGCCGACACGATCACGGGCCTGGCGCGCGAGATGGCCGCGAAACGGACGATGGTCTCGCTCAGCTGGTCGCTGACACGCCAGCAATTCGGCGAACAGCCTTACTGGGCGGGTATCGCTCTTGCAGCCATGCTCGGCCAGATCGGGACAGAGGGGGGCGGCGTCGGCTTCGGCTACGCCATTGCCAACCACATCGGCAACAATGTGCGCCATGTTCCCTATGCCGCTCTTCCGCAAGGGCGCAACCCAGTTAAGGACTTCATTCCGGTGGCGCGGGTCAGCGACATGTTGCTCAACCCCGGCGGTGTGTTTGAATATAATGGCGGGATATATAATTATCCCGACGCGAAGATCGTCTATTGGGCGGGCGGCAATCCGTTCCACCACCATCAGGACCTGAACA
>ENA-OSEY01001075-OSEY01001075.1-marine-metagenome-genome-assembly--contig:-NODE-1075-length-19322-cov-2.051442_pt1 | contig 19322 bp, 18 predicted proteins | sample MGYA00248465_ERZ534230 | MGnify/ENA primary metagenome ERZ534230 (study PRJEB26409, sample SAMN06344110) | marine metagenome | isolation source: Sea water from surface | place: Atlantic Ocean:Southern...
ACACAACTTTAGGTTGTTTTTTCAAAAAAAATATTTTTTTACTTAATCTAATTATTAACAATTTTTCAATTGGTTATATAATTTTTTATATTTTTTTTATTAAAAGCAATTTTCTTTCTTGCCTATACGTTAATTTTTATACATGGTGTGTTCGGGGGGGACGAGCTTTATCAAAATAAAGTTCGTGTTCAAAAAGGTAGGGCGTTCTAGAACGAAGTTTTTTGGGAGTGTCCTAATGACAATAATAAAATCTGCTGCTTTAGCAGCTTTAACAATTTTACTTCCTTCAATCGCGTTTGCGGCTGGGGGAAACCTAGAGCCTAATGACCCTGTTGGTATTACTTTCTGGCTAATCTCGATAGCCATGGTTGCTGCCACAGTTTTTTTCCTTATGGAATCTTTGAGAGTTTCAGGTAAATGGAGAACATCGCTTATTGTTGGTGGTCTGGTAACGTTAGTTGCTGCAGTGCACTACTTTTATATGAGAGATGTTTGGGTGAGCACAGGTCAGTCACCTACAGTATTTAGATATGTAGACTGGTTAATTACAGTGCCACTTCAAATGATCGAGTTTTACCTAATTCTGGCCGCATGTACCGCTGTTGCAATGGGGGTATTCTGGCGACTTCTAGTGGGTACAGTAATAATGTTACTTGGCGGTTACTTAGGTGAGGCTGGCTTTATAAATGCGACAGTCGGTTTCGTAATTGGAATGGCAGGATGGGCATACATTTTGTATGAAATTTTTGCAGGTGAAGCTGGCAAAGTTGCTGCAGACGAGGCTCCTGAGTCCGTGAAGTCTGCATTTAGCTTAATGCGTTGGATTGTGACAATTGGATGGGCCATTTATCCACTTGGATATTTCTTCGGTTACTTAGCCGGAGGTGTCGACGACAATTCACTGAATCTTATTTACAACGTAGCTGACGTTGTTAACAAGATCGGTTTCTGTTTAGCAATTTGGGCAGCGGCCACAAGCGAATCAGAAGCAAAAGCTTAACTAAAATCAAAGACAGGTTCAAACTTGAACCTGTCTTTTTTTTCAGGAGTAGTTGATGCCAGATAGCTATTTTATAAGTGAAAAGCAGCATTTACCATCTGATAAATATTCTAGTGATGGTTCCCATAGTTTTATATTTAATAAATTTCTCAATTCTATCCTGCCACCAAATACCCACCCATTATCAGAAGCTGCAACTCATCATTTTTCTTCTGAGGGAAAGCAATTACGAGCAAAGATAGCGCTAAGTGCAGGAGAAAAATTTGGAGCAGATACCACTGCATGTCTCCATTGGGCCTCCGCAGTCGAATTACTACATAACGCATCATTGATTCATGATGATATTTGTGATGGTGACACTATACGTAGAAATAACGCATCTGTTTGGGCTAAATATGGCCGAGATATAGCTTTAGCGTTAGGAGACTGGATGATTGCAGAAGCATTTGAGCAGGCCGCAAAAGCCGCTTATGTGTCTAATTCGTTTAATCTCGTAACCAAACTTTCAAATCACGTTAAATCCACTATTGCTGGTCAAGCCCTAGAATTTGACAATGCACTATATCCAGATATAGATAAATATCTTGAGATTAGCGCTGGGAAAACAGCACCATTATTCGTTGCTGCTATTGAAGGGATAGCTGAAATTGCTGGGAGAAGTGAATTAATCGAGGAAATAAACCACTATTTTGTTACGATGGGAGTTTGTTATCAATTTGCGAATGATATTCAAAATATTCTTGGAACAGATGGAGCAGCAAGCCCCTCCTCAGATTTGAAACGACGAGCACCAAACGCTGTTATTGTATATTTCCGTAATTTTCTTAAAACTCCGGAACGAAATCTATTTGACTCCTGGCTTGCCGGTAAATCACAAAATAAAGCTAATTTTTGGCAAAGGAAAATTACAGAATCTGGCGCAATTCATGAAGTTGCAAAAGAAATGCATAAATTATTGAAACGGGCAGAAGGTGTTTCTGGCACTCTCCCGAACGATTGTATTGGTGTTATTGCCCCAATCCAAAAACAACTTCGGAATGTATGTGAACAAGTTGATGCTTCTTGCCCCTAATCTTTCTTATTACATACATCAATTTATCACAATACAAAAAGCCTCATTTTTTTGGCAGTAGTAACTACATATTTTATATGTAATTTGCATTCATAACTTAAATAAAATAAGAATTTACAAATATAATTATGGTACAAAGTTAGTATGACACGTTCTTTAGTTATTGGCGCAGGTCTTGGCGGAATAGCGGCCGCCTTGAGGTTACGCGCAAAAGGGGATGAGGTAGAGGTTTTAGAAAGGCTACCTGCGGCTGGCGGTAGAGCTCAGGTTTTTGAGAAAAACGGTTTCAAACATGACGCGGGACCAACTGTAATTACTGCCCCGTTTTTATTCGACGAATTATTCAGCTTGTTTGGTGAAAAAAGACAAGACTACTTAGAATTCAAACCCTTAGATTTGTGGTATCGTTTTTACTTTGACTCGACCGGTGATACATTCGATTACACTGCTAGTATTGAAAAAACTAAAGAAGAAATTTCTCGCTTTAACATAGAAGATACGGAGGGTTATGATAGGTTAATTAATACATCAGAAAAGATCTTTAATATAGGTTTTAGCGAACTTGCTGATAAACCTTTTACAAAGTTTAGCTCAATGCTTAAACAAATTCCCTCTTTATTGAAACTTAAAAGCTACCTTTCTGTATCTCAGCTGGTAAATAGTCATATAAAACATCCTCAAATTCGCCAAGCTTTCTCAATTCACCCCCTGTTAGTAGGAGGTAATCCATTTGACACAACATCTATTTACGCACTCATTCATTATCTTGAGCGGAAATGGGGTGTATTTTTCTGTATGGGCGGTACTGGTAAATTGATTGAAGAGCTAGAATCATTAATGATTCGACAAAATATTTCTATCCGTTTTAATACAGATGTTGAACAAATTTTAGTCGAAAATGGGCGTTCAACTGGGGTTGTAACTAGTTCAGGAGAAATAATTTCTTCTAACCGAATAGTGTGTAATGCGGATACACCAGCTGTTTATGATGAGCTATTATCTGCGCAACCAAAACGCAGGAAAAAGGCCATTCCTGAAAAATTTACTCGATATTCAATGGGCCTATATGTATTATTTTTTGGCACAAATACGAAATATAAAAAAGTCGCCCATCATACAATATGGATGGGAAAGCGTTACCGTGAACTGCTCTCAGATATATTCAACGCAAAAATATTAACAGATGACTTTTCCTTGTACCTTCACAGACCAACCGCAACAGACCCGTCTTTTGCTCCGGATGGGTGCGATAGTTTTTACGTGTTGTGTCCTGTACCTAACCTTCAAGGAAACGTAAATTGGGACGTGCAAGGACCTGCTCTGCAGGAACGAATCATAAGTGCACTTAACAGAACCATAATGCCAAATTTGAAAGAAACAATTGTGGACCCATTTTGGATGAGCCCACGTGAATTTAAGACCAACTATCGAGCAAAACATGGCGCTGGATTTTCCATTGCACCAATTTTTGCACAATCAGCCTGGTTTAGATATCATAATAAAGACCCTCATATTAATAATTTATTCTTTACTGGCGCTGGCACACATCCAGGTGCGGGTATGCCAGGCGTTTTATGTTCAGCAAAAGTTGTTGAAAATTTAATTGTAGAAGAACAAGTAAAGTAGTCAAAATAAATTGATTTTTGAGGGTTTTTGCAAAAAAGGATAAAATTAGAAGTGCTTTCGGAAGCTGTAACGCATAAAACGAATGAGGGATTGGACGCAACCATCAGCCTTCAAAAAAACGGAAAAAGTTTTTATTGGGCTTCTCATTTTCTTGGCCATGAAATGTCTAAGAATGCGGCCAAGTTGTATTCCTACTGTCGTATACTAGATGACTTAGCAGACTCAGAAATTGAGTATGGCCCAGATAGACTCAGAAATATACATCTGAATTTAAAGAATAAAAAAAAATATTCTGACCCGCTTCTGGATGAAATGCTAATATTTTTTGAAGATATTAATTTACCTTTCAGGGCTTTGGAGGACTTAATTGAGGGGCTTTTGCAAGATCAAAACGATGTTCTAATTAAAAATGAGGCTGAATTAATTCAATATAGCTATCATGTTGCTGGATCAGTGGGATGGATGATGTGTCCAATACTTAAATACAGAAATAAAAAAGCATTTGCTTTCGCAGTAGATCTTGGAATTGCTATGCAACTTACCAATATTGCACGAGATGTACGGGAAGATGCTTGCATGGGGAGACGATATTTACCGTCAGATTGGGTAAACGATATGTCGCCAACAGATATTTTAGAGGCTTCCAAAAAACCAAATTCAAAAAATGCTCAATTAGTTAAAACGGCGATTATAAAGCTATTATGTCTTGCAGACCAGTATTATCGGAGTGGCGTGAAAGGATTAGTTTTTTTACCATGGAAGGCACATTTAGCTATTGGTGTTGCAGGGTGTGTTTATCAAAAAATAGGAACCCAATTGATTGCCAAAAAAGTTAATTGGTATGATGGACGCACAGTCACTTCCAGTTTTGCAAAAATTCTATCAAGCTGCGGTGTGTTTCCTCTTTTATTTTCGAGGTTTCTTAAAACTCCTAAACATGATGCTAAACTGCATCAATACCTTGCAGAAAAGCTTGATATGTTATGAGCATTCAAACTAAAGGGGTGAAGGCAAAAACGGTGGCAATTGTTGGTGGTGGCTGTGCAGGCTGGTCTCTTGCAGCAAGAGTCGACCAACTATCTGCTAATAGTGTAACTCTCTACTTAAAAGAGGAAACTCACCCTTCCCATAATTGGGGATTCTGGCAGATGCCTTGGCTTTCTGACGCGTTGTCGAAAAAAAGGGCAATGTGGAATAGTTGGCAAATCATAACTGACGAAGGAATAGTAACCCATCATAGCCGTAACCACGCTTATTGCAGTATTACGAGTGATGATTGGTTCGATTGGTGCCAACAAAGATTTCATTCCGCAGCCACCACAACAGAGATCATAAGGTTACCTGTAACTAACACAGATAAAAATATACTAATGACATCAGATCATAAAAAAAGATATGATTTTATTTATGATTCTCGCCCTCCAAAGACAGATAAGAACATTCTACTTCAGCATTTTAAAGGTTTGGAAATCAAAACATCAATCCCGGTTTTTAATTCTAAGGCTGCCGTTTTAATGGACTTCAGGGTATCTCAAAAAAACGGTATTCATTTCATGTATGTACTTGGTTATGACGCATATACAGCTCTAGTAGAGTCAACTTTTTTTAGCACATCAACCCATCGAGAAGAAGTTTATGACGAAGCAATAAAAGATTATTTAAGTCGTATTTATAATGTTACCAGCTTCAAAATCATAAAAAGTGAAAAAGGTATAATCCCGATGGGGGATGTTAGACCAAAAGATCAAAATCCTTTTTTGTATTCTATTGGAAGCAATGCTGGAGCTATTAGACCCTCATCTGGCTATGCATTTAGCTTTATTCAAAAGCAAATTACACGATTTTTAGATCGTCAAACAAAACCAACAACCCCACATAAAAAACATGACTTAATGATGGATCATATATTTTTAGAGGTTCTTAAATCCCACCCAGAAAAAGCACAGGGACTTTTCTTTAAATTAGCAAGAGCGTTAGATGGTGACTCATTTGCTCGATTTTTAAGTGGTGAAGCCAATATTAAAGATTATTTTTTAGTTATAAACTCAATGCCTAAATGGCTATTTATTAATCAAGCCGTTAGAGTTATCATAGAAAAGTGGAAAAGGATAGCTAAATGGGCTTGATGTTAATTGATTGGTGTGCGTTAGCATTAGTTGTGTTTATTGGTTTGCCACATGGCGCCTTAGATGCTGCTATTTCTTTTTCAATGATTTCTTCATCAAAGAGAATTGCCAGATTAGCAGGACTATTATTCATTTACCTGTTGCTAGCAATAGCAATTTTTTTAATTTGGTATCAATTACCAGCATTTTCTCTTCTTATTTTTCTTTTGATAAGCATAGTCCATTTTGGAATGGCTGATTTCAATGCATCCCCAACTAAACTTAAGTGGCCCCACATTATTGCACACGGCGGCGTTGTTGCTGTTTGGTTACCGCTTATCCATAAAAATGAAGTTACGAAGCTATTTTCAATACTAACAAATGGTCCAACTCCCATTTTATGGGACATACTATTGATATTTTTTTTATGTTGGAGCATAGGAGTATGTCTTCATACTTATGAAACTTTACGTTCTAAACATTATAATACCGCCTTTGAACTTATTGGATTAATTTTTCTAGCCTGGTATGCACCCCCTCTCGTTACTTTTGCCATATACTTCTGCCTTATCCATAGCAGACGTCACTTCATTTTTGTTTGGAAACAGTTACGGCATATGAGTTCAAAAAAAATAATGATAGGTAGTGCCATTATTTTATCTTTTACGAGCTGGTTGATAGGCGGAGGAATATATTTTTTTCTTAATTCGAAAATGATGGCCAGTGAAGCTGCTTTACAAACTGTCTTTATTGGTCTTGCGGCTTTAACGGTTCCTCACATGATACTTATCGACCTTATATTTAGACCACACTCTTCTAGAATTAGAACCAAAAATTGAGACAGTTTTTTATGATTTCCCCCACCACAAAAGATTTAATTTCTTCTGCTCGTAAAGATGTTCATATTGATTTATCTAAATCAGAAGTTTCTCGCTTCAATATTGTTCACCCTTTAGACCTAATTACACTGCCACATAATGCTCTTCCAGAAATAGATTTTGATGATGTAGATACTTCTTGTGAATTTCTAAACAAAGAATTATCGTTTCCATTTATGATAACAGGAATGACAGGTGGCACTCCTCGTGGGAATAGACTAAATCTCGCCTTTGCAGAAGTGGCTAACCAATGCGGTGTTGCTTTTGGTGTTGGAAGCCAAAGAAGCAGCATTGCAAATGGTAAAAGCCAAAAGGAGTTGAGGAAATTAGCTCCAAAAATTCCAATTATTGGCAACATTGGAGGCATTCAACTTGCGCAGGAAAATGGTTTAGAATTAGCTAAGGCTGCTATAGAAGACCTCGAGGCAGATGCTCTTGCAATTCATTTAAATCCGCTCCAGGAGATAATCCAACCAGAGGGAGAATCCAATTGGAGTGGCGTTCTAAATTCGATTGAAATAGCAGTAAAAACGTTACCATGTCCTATTCTCATTAAGGAAGTCGGTGCGGGCATAAGTTTACCTGTGGCCAAAAAACTTCATAACGTTGGAGTCCACTACATTGATGTTGCTTGTGCAGGAGGAACAAGTTGGGCGAGGATTGAAGCTGAACGACTTCCAAAGAGCCACCGTGAGCTCTATGAGCCGTTTCTTGATTGGGGACACCTAATTACAGATATTTTGCCCGAAATGCGACAAATACTTCAACAAATCACAATTATTGGCTCTGGCGGTTTACGCAATGGACTTGATTTAGCTAAGCTTTTATATCTCGGCTGTCATATTGGGGGCGGCGCATCTGTTTTATTAAAATCGTTGGAAACAGAAGAATTAGAAGTTAAACAAGAGCAGCTTTTTCAATCACTGAAAACAATAAAACAACAATTATCCATTGCCTTATTTCTTACGGGGATCAATAAAGCAGATGATTTGAGTAACTTAAATAAAATGTTATAAAAAAAAACAGTTTTTTACTAAAATGAAAAAATATATACTTGCAAAACCGTTAAATATCTACCACCGTATATACTAAGACTTTTCTAAAAGTCTTCCCCCAGACTGGAGGTCTCGGTTTTCCTACTTTCCGAGGCCTCCTACTTTCAAACACAATATTTAGCATTTAATCATTTTGTATCGTCTTTTAGATTACAATCTATGATTTCACAATGTAAGATTATATTTTGTAACTTAGTAAAAAATATTAGATGCCAAATTCACTAATTTTACATTAATGGGATTGCGGTAATTAATTTTTAATTAATAACGCCTTCGCCTTAAAGCTTCAAAGAAAAAGAATTGATTTAATTGTGTGACTCAAAATGCTTGCTTTAAATATAGTTTAAATTATGTTTTACGAGAGTGTTTTCAACTTTCTACGTTAGGAAATGACGAAATTTCCGCAATAAGGTTTTAAGATTTGACAACTAAGTTAATGTCAAAATTCCCAAGAATTAGTGATCTAGAGCCAGCCGCTGCTAGAAACATCCCCCCATTTATTCATGCATATCTTGAGGCCGGGACTGGAAATGGGCATGCTATGTCTCGCAATCGAAAAGCTTTAGACAAAGTCACATTCACCCCCGAATTAATGCATGGAAGATTTGTTCCCAATCTAGAAACTAAGTTTTTGGGTCAGACATTTTCAATGCCATTTGGTGTTGCCCCCATTGGATTATCTTCTATGATTTGGCCTCTATCCGAACATCACCTCGGAGCAATGGCAGCAAAATTAAATATACCCTATACACTTAGCACTGTTGCAGGAGCAAGCATTGAAGATATTGGAAGTAAATGTGATGGATTTGGCTGGTTTCAATTATATGCGCCACACAGCCGTGAAATTATGTGCTCTTTATTAGAGAGAGCAGTGAGTTCAAATATGCAGGTTTTAGTAGTTACAGGAGATGTGCCTGGGCCTAGTCGACGAGAAGATATGCGCAAAGCTGGAGCACCCATTGGTTCTAGGAATGAAACTAAAATGAACTTAAAAATGCTTTTACAAATCTTGCAGCATCCAAGATGGGCTCTGGCTGCATTGGAACTAAAAGGCAAACTCCGTTTTAAAAACATGGAACCCTATGTCCCCAGAGATAACTCAAAGCCTATATCAGAATTTATAGGAGAACAGCTTAACGGTTCATTAACTTGGGAATATTTGTCAGAAATTAGAAAACATTGGAAAGGCAAATTACTCTTAAAAGGCGTAATGCAAAAATCAGACGCGATGAAAGCTGTTGATATAGGTGTTGATGGGATAGTGGTTTCAAACCATGGCGGCAGACAGTTTGACGGGAACCCTGCTTCTATATCTGCTCTACCCTCAATACGCCAAGCAGTCGGACCTAAATACCCACTTGTTTTTGATAGCGGAATCCGGTCTGGTCTTGATATACTTAGAGCCCTGGCATTAGGAGCAGATTTTGTTCTTGTTGGGAGACCATTTTTATATGGGTTAGCTGCTATTGGAACACACGGCGGAGAACATGTTGCACAAATACTTGAAGAGGAAATCATCAACGCGCTTCTCCAAATAGGAGCAAAAAACATACCTGAATTACGCCAGCGCCTAGATTTAAAAAATTAAAATTTACTGCGCCGCAACGGCGTCCTGCCCCCACCCATTGTGGTTGATATCTTTCTCTTTTTAGTCTTGTTTTTTCCTGACTGCCGAAAAGGTATAGCTTTTCCTTTTTTATCCTGACGTTGATTAGATTGGCCTAACTTTAAATCATGAGGAGCCTGATTATGCATTGCTTGATTTTCAAAAGGAGTCTTCTCTGAATTCGCTTTTTTTGGCTTTCTTTTATATTTTTTAAAATCTAATTCACCTGAAACTGCTTCGCTTTTCTTTGATTTAGGCTTTTTCTTATTTTCTAAAGATAGTTTGACGTTTTTTTTAGTAGAAAGCTCGGATGAGCCTGCATGATTACTACTCCTCCTAGAAGAAGAAAACTTACGCTTTCGAACCAGCTGTATGCGCTCTGGTGCCGCCTGCATTTGTTTTATTTGAATTTTTTCTTCTAGCAAAAAATCAGGGCCAATTTCGGCAAGTAATTGCTGAACGCCATTTGATGCAATTTCAACAAATGTTAAGGAATTATGTATCTGAATATCCCCAATCAAGGACTTATCTATATTTCCAACTCGACATAACATAGCAACAAGCCACCTAGGTTCTGCATTATCCCTGTAGCCAACTGATAATTCAAACCAGCTTGAATTAGAAAAATCAGCAGGTCCTATTGCATTAGAAACTGTTAATTCTTCTGGTGCTGATTTTCCAGCCATTTGACTACGAACAAATGCAGATGCAATCGCTTCAATTGGGAATTTTTGCAGTATCCTCTGGGCTATCTCCACTTCTGAAGCATCTGCTGGGCTAGTTAACAACTCAGACTTAAGTAAGCTAATTCTATCTTTTTCAATTATTTGGTCTGCAGATGGTGGGGTTACCCAGCTAGGTTCAATACCATTGCTCTCAAACATTCTCTCTACTTTTTTAAAATTTCTATTTGGGATTAATACAACAGAAACACCCTTACGTCCTGCACGACCAGTGCGACCAGACCTATGCAACATTGCCTCATTACTTTGAGGCAAGTCGGCGTGAATAACTAACTCAAGATTAGGTAAATCAATACCCCTAGCTGCAACATCCGTCGCAACACAAACATTTGCTTTCCCAGCTCGCATAGATTGTAGAGCAAAGTTTCGCTCTTTTTGCGAGAGTTCCCCCGATAACGCTACGACAGAAAATCCACGATTAGTCAACCTTGACGCTAAATGAGTGACAGCAGCCCTTGTATTACAAAACACAATCGCTCCAGATACATCATGATATCGAAGTAAGTTGACAACCGCTTTGTCTCTATCGGAAGGTTGAATCTTAATAGCATGATAGCTAATGTCTAAATGCTGCGATTTTTTTGAAGAGACAGAAATACGAACTGATTCTTTCTGGTAGGTTTTAGCTAATTTAACAATTTGAGTTGGAACAGTAGCTGAAAACAACAAAGTCCTTCGTTCAACAGGTGCCTTTCCTAAGATAAAAGTTAAATCTTCACGAAATCCCATATCTAGCATTTCATCAGCTTCATCAAGAACAACAGCCTTTATGTCTGACAAACTTAATACACCTCGTTCAATATGGTCTCTTATTCTGCCTGGAGTTCCAACAACAATGTGCGCACCACTTTCTAGCGTTCTTCGCTCAGCTCGTGGATCCATACCCCCAACACAAGAGGCAAATTGCGCCTTGGTGCGAACATATAGCCACTCAAGCTCTTTTCTTACCTGCAAAGCTAATTCTCTTGTTGGTGCAATTATTATTGCAAGAGGTATTTTTGGGCGATCAAATTCCATTTTTTCAGCAAGTAACGTAGAAGCAATAGAAATTCCAAAAGCAAGTGTTTTTCCTGAACCAGTTTGAGCAGATACAAGAAGATCAGAATTTGTATCCTCAATTTTAAGCACAGCCTCTTGTACAGGTGTCAACGTAATATAACTTCGTGCTGACATTGCTTCTGCGAGGGCAGAATGAATTTTGGTCTGATCTGACATAAAATTTCTCTCGAACTGGGGGACTGCCACCTAAAACCACGCTGTTTTTACCTAAACCATAATTAAACTAATCTTTAACTATAGATTACAGCATGAAACATTTCCTGTTGAATACGCTCTGTAGTCCTTGCTGTCAAAGATTATTCATTTGGGAAGGCGCAATGAATCGTTTTACAAAATTATGAGTTGAATGCGACAATAAATTCTGTCATCCATATAAATTTGTGATAGGCAATAAATAAAAAAACATAATTTTTTAAATTTTCACTTCCTCAATATATTAATACAAACTAAAGATATAGTTAAGAATATAATTGCCAACTTGTTTATTGAACGAGAAGATGATGAAAGAATTCATTGACCAATTAAAATTTAATATAGATGGCTTGATCCCTGCAGTTGCGCAGCAATGGGATAGTGGTGAGATTTTAATGATGGCGTGGATGTCTAAACAAACATTGCTAAAATCATTGGAACAAAAAAAGGCTATTTATTACTCCCGCTCTAGACAAACTGAATGGCGCAAAGGCGATACATCTGGAAATATTCAAATAATAAAAGAAATTCGCATAGACTGTGATAACGATTGTATTTTGCTTTTAGTGGACCAAAAAGGTGCAGCTTGTCACAAAAATACCAGAAGTTGTTTTACAAAACTGCTGTCTGAGACAGGTCTTAAAAATAACGCTGAAACAGCATACCCAACATTTAAAGTTATTTGAGAATATTAGCCAAATTTAATTACTCTCTTCTAAGTGCCACCTTTTCTTGGCTGCTTTGTCATTCTCCCGCTCGGAAACCCAAGTTCTACCATCTTTTGTTTCTTCAGCCTTCCAAAATGGAGCATCTGTTTTTAAATAATCCATAATATATTGGCATCCATCAAAGGCAGCGTGTCGATGCGCTGAAGCGCATCCAACAAATACAATCATCTCCTCCGGTTTAAGTCTTCCAACACGGTGAACAATTGTGATCGAGTCTATTGGCCATTCTTTTTTTGCTTTCTGCGCTATCTCTTCAAGAGTCGCTTCTGACATTCCTGGATAATGTTCTAACGTTAAAGAAATTAGTGAGCTATCTTTTGAGCTATCTCTTACCATCCCACAAAAAGTTGCGATAGCCCCAATTGACTTCGAACTCAATTGCTTAATCTCTGCTGTAACGTCAAACTCCTCGTTTTGAATAGAAATTTTAATCAATTCAGCCCCCTGTCACAGGTGGGAAGAAAGCAACTTCATCTGTATCTGCCACTTCTGAATCGTTAGCAACAAATTTTTGGTTTTTTGCTGCTCTTATTGAGCTTAAATCTTGGAAAGCTCGTCTATGCCCATCTGATTGATCTTTTAAATACTGAGCAAGTTGCTCAATTGTCGTAACAGTTTTAGGACAAGAAATATTCTCATAAGGATAACCAATATAGTCTCTCACCCAAGCAAAATAATAAATTTTCATAAACATCTTTCCATAAATGGCAAAAAATTAAGAAACATTCCGGGCTCGACTCCTGAATTTTCAATTGGAATCTCTACCAGACCATCTGCGCCAGTGAGAGAAGAAATAACACCAGCGCCTTTTCTACCATACAAATCTATACATGTTTTACCATCTTTGTCTTGCACAAGCCTCGCTCTTAAATACTCTGCCCTATTTTCTGATTTAGTATGACGAAATAGAACTGGAAGGGCAATACGGAGTGGGTTACTGACAGACCCGCATTGCAAGTAATCCAATAAAGGAGCTACAATTAAACGATAACATACAAAGGTAGCTACAGGATTTCCTGGTAGACAGATCACTAGCTGATGATTTCTTTTTCCGACAGCCATCGGTCTACCTGGCTTCATCGCAATTCGCCAAAACACTACCTCAAAGCCTAAAGAAGCAAGGACTTCCTGTGTATGGTCCTCTATACCCTGTGATGCACCGCCTGTGGAAATAACTATATTATTTTCACTAAGCGCTTTCTCATATCCCTCCTGCAGTGAGGTTTTATCATCTATAATTATTCCGTAATCAGAACAAAAATGATTATCTTTGGTAATCATTGCTTTTAGCATTGGCCTATTAGTATCATAAAGTTGTCCAGGCCTTAAGAATGCTTTGGTATTAGACGCATCCATTACCTCATCGCCGGTAGATAAAACTCCTATCGATAATTCTGAGTAACAGAATATTTTTGATCTCCCAATCGCTGATAACTGACCAATATCTGCTGCCGAAATTCTTTGACCATCTTTTATTATCACCTCTCCTTTTCCAAGGTTTTCGCCAGCCATGCGGATATTTAAACCCTTTTTGGGAGCAAAAGGTATTCTAACCCTTTTTTTTTCTTCTAAAATGCAGTTTTCTTGCATCACGATACAATTCAGTTCTTCTGGTACTATTGCGCCAGTAAAGATAGCGACTGCTTGTCCGGGCAATAGCTTTCCCGAATAAGGATGACCTGCTCTAATTTCTGCAACTATGTCATATACATAATTAGGATTAGAAGTAGACCATTCATAGTGGAATGCAAACCCATCAACAGCTGCATTATTGCTTGTAGGAAGCGAAAGGGGGCTATGAATATTTTCAGCGCAAATTCTGCCATTTGCAGAGCATAGGCGAATTTCCTCCCGCCTTCCCAATGGGGTTATAGATTTTTGCAATAAGCTCGTGACTTCAGATATTGACTTTGCGTTTTCTACCATTGCTAATCTAAAATATCCTAAAATTTAATGCCCACAGTAGAAATAATGAAATCAGCGATTTTCTGTATTTCATTCAGGTGAAATCGTGGTATGGGAAGGTCAAGTATATCATCATTAGTTACCATGGCTAATATCGTTTCATCCTGCAAATATAACAAAGGAGATTGGTTTGACTTTTGCCAAATCTCTAATTTAGGAATAAACTCTTTTTTAAATCCTTCCACAAGAACAAGTCTTGCAGGCTCAAGGCGACTCAGTAGTGATTTTAAGCTTGGCTCCTCCTCACTACGATTTTCAGTAAAAAGAGCTGAGCGTGTAACTGAAGATACTAGTACTTGACGAGACCCAGCCACGCGAAGACGATAGCTATCTTTTCCTTCATGATCTGCTTCAAAATTATGATGGGCATGTTTCACAACAGCTATTTCAATATTTTTTTGATAAAAATAATCAATTAATTTTTCTGCTAGAGTTGTTTTTCCAGAACCTGAGTAACCAGCAAATCCAAAAATAGCCCCATGTCCAGTCGTTCTAGAAAGAGACAGCATATCATCTAGAACAGCGCTATTCATAAAATTTATCCTCCAGTGACACTCATATGTCTTGAGACGGCCTCATTAGATAATCCTCTCTCTATCATAAAATCATGCCCAAGAGGTTTACGACCTATTGCCTCTAAAATGGCAGACTTTAATCTGTCTTTGCCACCAGAACGTAAAGCAACAGCAAGATTGGTATTATCATCTTGTCCAAGACATAAATATAATTTACCGGTGCAAGTCATTCTAACCCGGTTGCAGCTTTCACAAAAATTGTGTGTTAATGGTGTTATAAGTCCAAGTCGGTTTCCTGTATTTGCCACATCAAAATATCTTGCTGGACCTGGAGATTGGTGAGCACTCTCTATTAATCTGAATTGCTTCGATAGTTTTTGGAATATCTCACCAACTGAAATATACTGTTCTAATCTATTTTCACTGCCAATATCACCCATAGGCATAACTTCGATTATGGTCATATCAAAATTTTGTTCTCCTGCCCAATTCAGCATTGAGGAGAGCTCATCATCATTAATACCCTTTAATGCAACCGTATTTAGCTTAATTTTTAATCCAGCCTTTTTTGCAGCATCTAATCCATTTAAAACAACATCAAGTTTTCCCCATCTGGTAATTCGTTCAAATTTTTCTGGGTCTAATGTATCAATTGATACATTAATACGCCTTACACCTGCTTCAAATAATAGGTCTGAAAATTTATGTAACTGGCTTCCATTTGTGGTGATGGTGATTTCTTCTAGTTTTCCTTTTTTTACATGTGTACCCAAATGTTTTATCAAGTGCATAATATTTCTTCTTACAAGTGGCTCCCCTCCTGTAAGGCGAATCTTTTTTGTGCCGAGTTCAATAAAGCTATCACAAACAATGGCTATTTCTTCCAATGTCAAAAGATCTTTTTTTGGTAAAAAAGTCATTTGCTCCGACATGCAATAAACACATCTAAAATCACATCTATCTGTTACCGATATTCTCACGTAATCTACAATACGACCAAATGGATCTATAAGCTGATTTTGTTGCATTTGATTATTCCATTAAAATACGAATTTTTACTTGTTAAATTTTTTTACCACTTTCAAAAAGCCCATTTTTTTAAATGATTTAGTTTTTTTTAAGGTTTTCAGTCATGGCTATTGTTACCCTTCAGAGTAGTTTTTTAAATAACCGTATCAACCACCTTTGCTTTGGGCAGCCTTTCATAATTTTCTATAAGTTGCTTAGCTTTTTTTAAAATAGGTTTATCAATCATTTTTCCTTCGTGCTGCAACACCGCCTGTTCAGCGCTTGCCTCAACTAATTTCTTAGCGTTGTCATATTCTTCTTTACTAGGAAAAAATACGGACTGGGCTGTTTTGACCTGGCTTGGGTGAATAAGCATTTTTCCTCCAAATCCACGTTTTTTTGCATCATTGCAATCCGATCTCAGCTGATCAGTATCTGATATATCTGCTGTAACACAATCAAGTGGGGCTGCTTTACCGTACAATTTACTTTGCAATACAAGTTCAGCTCTATATGGAGCTAATACTGAGAGGTCAGCCTCACAACCCAAATCAGTTGAAAAATCAAAATGACCAAATGCACACCCCATTACATTTTTATGTTGCATTAATTCACTTATTGCTGCTAATCCTCTCACTGTTTCAATTAGGCATAAAATATGCCTATTTGTTTTATGGAGCGATAACCATTGAGTTATTGCACTTGGGTCCTCCGATTTGGAAAGCATAATTCCCACCTCACCACATTGTTCTATGCAATCAAGGTCATCCTTTACATGAGGACTATCTAAATCGTTGACACGCACAAAAATATTTGTGTTCTTTCTGCTAAATTTAAGCAAATTATTCCTTGCTGCTTCTTTTTGAGTTTCAGATACTGAATCTTCCAAATCAATGATTATTGTATCTGCACCAGATTGAAGAGCCTGCTCAAATCTGTCAAACCGGATACCAGGCACAAATAAAGGTGTTATTGGCATAAAATTTTTCAAAAAAACACCTCCCCCTTCATAATAATTCTTTTGTTCTCATCACAACAATATACTTTTAGGGTTTGCATCTCATCACCTTCCTCAACCCAAAGATGAGCTGCCTCACCAGAAATCAGCGGAGACAGATTTTTATATGCAAATCTTTTTGGTACTCTATCTAAATGAATAGCAGCCAAATTCAAAAGCCAAGTTGCTTGCAGGGGTCCATGCACAACCAACCCTTGCTGTCCCTCTACCTTCTTAGCATGATCTATGTCATAGTGAATACGATGCCCATTAAATGTTAATGCAGAATAGCGAAATAACAAAACAGGATCAGTATCATATATTGCCTTTTTCATAGCAGAATTAGGTAATTTTACTTGCTCAGTTTTTTTTGAGGTGGTTCCTTTTTGTGGAAAAACATTTTTATTATTTTCTTTAAATACAAGATGCTGTTTCTCACTTAGCATTTTTTTATCTTGAACAAAAAAGTTATGGGTTACAGTCAAAAAAAAGAGTTGGCCAGACGAACCAGTTTTATGCTGAATATCAGTTACTACGGAAGTCTTTTTAACATTATCATTAACCTGAAATAGTTCGGAGATTACCAGCTCTCCTCCTGCCCACATCCTTCGAGGATAGGGGATTGGTGGCAATAAAGACCCTAATTTGGCATGACCATCAATCCCAAGATTTTGGGCAGTTTGCAATTCAGGTCCAAGACACCAATGAATACCTAAAGGCGTCTGATTGTCACGAAAGAGCTGTCCCTCTAACATAATATTAAATTGTGAAATCAGTCTATTAGCGACCTCGTCGTTACAGGTTCTTGTTTGTGCCGTCCAGGTGTTAAATGTAATTGGTGTCATTTTATTGTTCTTCTAATCCGAATCCGGCGCCGTAATTTCAAAACCAGGCAATCTAGTTGCTACCTCGTTATACCAATTTAAGAGCTTTGGCCTTTTGTTCGACCAGTTATAAACATCTCTGAACGATATATATCCAAGACAGGCAGCCAGTGTTATTGCACTACCAGGGAAAGGCTGATTAGATAACCAACTGGAAATTTGTTCTTCTAAGTAATCACATCCTTTCTCTATTTTTTGTAGCTGATGAGACCGCCACAATTCTGGAATTGGATGGTCTCCTGAAAATCTATCTGCATATACCCAAAGAATTGCAGAATCAATCAAACCCTCTGCTAAGGCTGCTTGTGTCAGCGCTAAATCTCTTAAATCACCTTTTTCTGGAAACAGAAAATTATCTGATTGCCGTTCAAGGAAATCCATAATCACTCTGCTATCATATATAGAGCTTCCATCTTGTTTTACTAATACAGGTATTCTGCCAGTGGGGTTTTGCTCCCGCAGTGAATCGCTAGGGTCACTTGTGTCAGCGACTTCTAGCGTAATGTAATCACGCAAACCCAAATGATGAGCAGCAAGCAAGATTTTACGCACATAAGGCGAGGCTTTACTATATCTTAATACATACATTTTTTCTGCTATATTTAGTGCAAAAGCTCATGTTTTTTATACAAACAAAGTAATAGTGTTAGACTAACAAATTTGAGATTGCAGTCTAGCAATACTTATTAAAAAAGTAATTTTTTTAGGTAAAATCAAAGAATAATATAAAGCATAAAAATAAGAAAAATTAAATGACCAAAGCGCTATACAACTTTTACAATAACGCTTATGTTTTGAGAATCTTAAGCCTATCAAGAATGAGAGTAATATGGATAAATCAACTACTAAAGTATCTATAACACCTAAGGAGACGAAACCTGATGTAGAAATAACATTAGAGTATGAGTAATCAGATACTGTTGGTGGAGACCAATGTACAGTCACTTCAGTATTGGCTTGATTTACTCTTGCAGAAGCTATTGGAGCACTTGGTGCTAAGTTATCTACTGAATAGCCACATAACACATTAGAATTCCAGTAAATAGAACTATCTGATGTGTGAGCAACAACTAAAAAGCATGAGTTAAACATTCCTGAAATTAAGTTTGAATCACCAAGTGTTTGAGAGGTAAACGCATAGGCATTAAAATATTGAGCTGGCATAGTAACTCTTCCACCTTTTTGTTTTCTTCTTCTTTGTGATTTTTTTCTTTTTCGTCTTCCACCTTTAGTTTTTCTTCTACTAAAACGTTTATCCCGTGCTTTTCTAGTTGCTTTCAAGGCTTCTATTGTAATAATGAAATTACTTGCGCCTTTTTGACAATGGTCAGCACTAACCATATCGCCTACTGGCATATGTGCTTCATTTAGTGATGTGGCATCTGGATAAGAATTCCAATCTGGGATAGTATCTGACCAATCTTTTATTTTTTTTGGAGGATTAAACCATCTTACTTTATCAGCAGAGACAATTGGTGTTATATTAATATCATTATGAATGTGATACAAAAAATGTTTTTTTTTGGAATTTAACATTTTAAGTAATTGACTGCGTAAAAAAAGACCACCAGGAATATTTAATGCTCGTCCATTTATAAATTGATATTTTTCTCTATTATTTTTATTAAAGACAATATCATCCTCAGTTATATCAAGAGATTCACCAACATTATTACTACATTTATATTTTGTATGATTTAAATAACTATTAGTTGTAAGTAAATTTTTTAAATAATCTTTTGGGATTGATACAGCATTATAAGGTTTTGTATCACGTTGTAGTATAATATTATCTTGAGGGTCACCGTCTTCGTCCTTATCCTTTAATAGTTCTATTATTGGTGTTTCACCTAAATACGCATCGTATGCTTTTCTGGGTTTATTTGTTT
>ENA-OSEY01001079-OSEY01001079.1-marine-metagenome-genome-assembly--contig:-NODE-1079-length-19242-cov-4.912392_pt1 | contig 19242 bp, 20 predicted proteins | sample MGYA00248465_ERZ534230 | MGnify/ENA primary metagenome ERZ534230 (study PRJEB26409, sample SAMN06344110) | marine metagenome | isolation source: Sea water from surface | place: Atlantic Ocean:Southern...
GTCGCTATGTTCGAGCATAATTTGAGGGCGATCATGACTGCCCTCGAGGACAGCGGCAGCTGATAAAGGACAGATACAGAAATCAAAAATGGAAGGGCTAAGGGTCCGCCTTTATGCCTAACATGCAGCATGTTTAATTTTACAAGATCTGACTGAACAATTCCCCGGTGTGAGTATCCTTTGTTTTAATATCGGTTTGGATAATGCAGGTGGCGTGGCAGCATTGCTCGCATGCTCCAGCAGCCGCCGGCCCAGGCAAAGTGAAAGGTGATGTGATGTCGAATGTGTTCCCGAGAAGCATGAAGACAAGCTATCCCGTCGCTGTTGCCGGTGAGGGCTGCTACATAATCGACGAGAGCGGGAAACGCTATCTCGATGGGTCCGGTGGCGCGGCTGTCTCCTGCCTCGGCCACAGCCATCCGGCGGTATCCGGCGCGATCAAGGCGCAGCTCGACCGGCTGGCCTTTGCCCATACCGGGTTTTTCACATCAGAGCCTGCCGAGGCGCTCGCCTCACTTCTGGTGGAACATGCGCCGGAGGGGATTGAACATGTCTATTTCGTCTCCGGCGGGTCGGAGGCTGTTGAGGCGGCGCTGAAGCTCGCACGCCAGTATTTCGTCGAGACCGGCCAGCCGGACCGGCGCCATGTCATTGCCAGACGCCAGAGCTATCACGGCAACACGCTCGGCGCTCTGGCGGCGGGCGGCAACGCCTTGCGGCGGCAAATCTATGATCCGATCCTTTTCGAGACCAGCCATATTGCCCCTTGCTATGCCTATCGCGAGATGCGGGACGGCGAGAGCGAGGCCGCATTCGCGCTGCGCGTCGCCGACGAGCTGGAAACGGAAATCCTGAGGCTGGGCGCAGGGAATGTCATGGCGTTCGTGGCCGAGCCGGTGGTCGGTGCGACGCTTGGCGCGGTGCCGGCGCTGGATGGCTATTTCACTCGCATCCGCGAGATCTGCGACCGGCACGGCGTGCTGCTGATCCTTGACGAGGTGATGTGCGGCATGGGCAGGACCGGCCATATGTTCGCCTGCGAAGCGGATGGCGTGCGGCCCGATATCCTGACCATCGCCAAGGGGCTGGGTGCCGGTTACCAGCCGATCGGGGCGATGATGTGCAGCAACAACATCTACCGGGCGATTGAGGCGGGAAGCGGCTTCTTCCAGCATGGCCATACCTATCTCGGGCATCCGGCGGCCTGTGCCGGCGCGCATGCCGTCGTCACCACCTTGCTGGACGAACAGCTGATCGGCCGGGTCAAAGGCCAGGGCCGCAAGCTGATGACCGAACTGCAATCACGGTTTGCAGAGCACCCGCATATCGGCGACATTCGCGGACGCGGCCTGTTCCTGGGCATGGAATTCGTTGCCGACCGCAAGACCAAGGCCCCGTTCGCGCCCAAGGAGGGACGCAACAAACGGCTGAAGGCAGCGGCTTTCGAGGCCGGGCTGATCTGTTATCCGATGGGCGGCACCATCGATGGGCGCCGTGGCGATCATGTGCTGATCGCGCCGCCTTTCATCATCTCCGACGACCAGATTGGCGAGCTGTGTGACAAGCTGGAGTCGGCCGTGGAGGTGGCGCTGGCCTGAAATCCGGCGGAAAACCGCCGTCGAAGGCGCGTCATCTTGTGCCACTTAAACCCGTTTGTTTTTGTACCGCGCCCAGCTAGGCTCTCTTCCGGAGGAGGCGTGTACATGAAATTCCCAAATTGGCATGACAGGCCGGAACAATTCAGCCCGGGCGAGGCTGCCAACGGCAAGCTGGACGGCCATCATTTCATCCAGATGGCAGACCAGTTCATCTCGCTGGCGAACAAGCGCAACCGCAAGGTCGATGCGACGGAAATCCAGATGGTGATGCTGTTTGCTGCAGCACGCTACGCAGCGCATGTTGGCAAGAATGTTATTGAGTTGCCCGAACAGGAAGAGTTCATCAAACATATGGCAGGCCAGTATGCGGACATGCTGCGCGGCCACCTTGCAGATCCAAACGTCTGACGGTGCGGGTGATGGGCAGGCGGTTTGACAGATGGCAGGCGGCCCTGGTCCGGACGGTTTTGCTGCCGGTCGTCCTAACGGCCGCTCCGTCGGTGCCGGGCATAGCCATGGCCGATGTCGAACGTGGGCGCGAGGTGGCGGCGACCCATTGCACGAGATGCCATGTTGTAGGCGACATCAACCCATACGGCGGCATTGAATCGACCCCGTCCTTCATCGGTATGAAACGGCTTGCCGACTGGGAGCGCCGCTATGCCGAATTCTATATCCTGCCGCCGCATCCGGCGCTGGTTCGCATCGAAGAGGTGAGCGCCGAACGGGACGAGGAACGCCCTGCCTTCGTCACCGAAATCGTCCTCACGCTTGACGATGTCGATGCCATTCTCGCCTTTGTGAAAACCCTTCCGGCGCCAGCGCCCTGACCAGACCTTAAAATACCAGATCAAGCCAGATCCGGCAGCGGCCGGCGCCATCAGAAAACGGAGATAAAACCATGAGCACAGCATCACGCGATGATATGAGCGAATCCGAAATCGCCATGCGTAAATTCCTGAAGCAGCTCGGCGTCACGGCGCATCAGGTGCTGGAAAGCGCGCTCGAGGAAGCTGTCGCAGACGGCAAAATCGAAGCTGACGGGCAGGTGCCCGTCGTCGCCACCGTCACCATTGAGTCGCTTGGCGTGACGCATCGCGTGGAAGCCACGCTCCAGGCCCCTGGCGGCAATGGCTGACATCACCGAAGATGATGTGACCACGGCGCTCGGCGCGGTCATCGACCCGTCGCAGGGCAAGTCCGTGGTCGAGCTCGGCATGGTCGGGCCGATTCACATCAAGCAGAGCAATATCAGCTTCGCGCTGGAAGTGCCCGCCCATCGCGGGCCGGCGATGGAGCCTGTCCGCAAGGCCGCGGAAACCGCCGTTCGCGCCATTCCGGGCGTGACCAGCGCCACGGTGGTCGTGACGGCCCATTCGGGACCGGCGACGACATCGGCATCGGCCGGTGGCGGGGATGACAGTGACGACGGGGTTGTCGAGCGCGTGCACGAGATCAAGGTCCGGCGGTTTGTCGCCGTTGCCTCGGGCAAGGGCGGTGTCGGCAAATCGACGACGGCCGTGAACATCGCCATCGCCCTGCGGCTCGAGGGGCTGCGCGTCGGACTGCTTGACGCCGATGTCTATGGCCCGTCGCTGCCGCGCATGCTGGGTGTCAGCGGGCGTCCGGCCTCGGCCGGCGGCGACATGGTGCGGCCGCTGGAGAATTACGGCGTGCAGCTGATGTCGATGGGGCTGCTTGTTCCCGACGACGTGGCGATGATCTGGCGTGGCCCGATGGTGCAGTCGGCCCTGACCCAGATGCTGGATTCGGTGGCCTGGGGAACGCTCGACGTCATCGTCATCGACCTGCCGCCCGGCACAGGCGACATCCAGATCTCGCTTGCGCAGCAGGTCAGCCTTGCCGGCGCCGTGGTGGTATCCACCCCGCAGGACATCGCGCTGCTGGATGTGGTCAAGGCCATTACCATGTTCGACAAGGCCGAGGTGCCTGTTCTCGGCATGGTGCAGAATATGGCATACTGGGCCTGCCCGGACTGCGGTCGCACCGACCATATCTTCGGTGACGGCGGTGCCGCCGCCGAGGCCGAGCGCCGTGGGATCGAGCTTCTTGGCGAGATACCGCTGTCGCTTGAAGTGCGGACCGGCGGGGATTCCGGCACGCCTGTTGTCGTGGCCAGCCCCCGCTCGGAGCAGGCAAAGACCTATCGCAGCATTGCCCGCCGGCTGATGGAAGTGGCTGATCTGCGCAAGGCGGATGAAGAGGAGGAGGAATCATGAGCCTCTATTATGAAGATTTTCCCGCCGATGACGGGGCGGAACCGCAACTGCCGCCACTGCTGACCGCGGTGAAGGTGCCTTCCGGCCAGAATGTGATGGCCAAGGCGCTGGCGTCGGGCGCAACGGCCGAGGTCGGAACGGTCTTCTATGGCGAGGACACCGACGTCACTGATATCGCGCTGGTGCTCGGTCCTGAGGTGCCGCTGCGCAAGGCCGGACAGATGCTATATGCGATGATGATCGGCGTCGGCGACGCCATCGGTGCGCTGGCACCGCCAGAGGTGATTGTCGCCTACCAGCTTCCCGGATATGTGCTGCTGAACCGGGGGCGCGCCGGCGCTGTCTGGATCTCCGCCGATCCGGCGGCCGGGCGCGAGGATATGCCGTCCTGGATGGTCGTCGGCGTCAGGATCGATATGGCTGTGCGGACCGGCAACGAGGATGTCTGGCGTGACGAAAGCGGCCTTGAATACACCTCGCTTGCCGAGGAGGGCGCCGGTTTCATTTCCCGCACACGCCTGATCGAATCCATTTGCCGGCATTTTCTCGCCTGGGTGAATCGCTGGCAGGATGACGGCTTCCGTCCGCTTCATGATCTGTGGGTGCAACGGCTTGAATCCGGAAGCGAGATGGTGCTGGCGGATGGCAGCATTGCCGAATGGGTCGGGCTGGACGAGGATGGCGCGGCGCTGATCAAGCTGGACGGCAAGCCGGTCGGGCTGTTGCCGAACGAGTTTGAATCCGTCTGCGGACCCATCGACCTCGCATCGTTGGAAGGACGGCACTGACCCGATGAAACTGGCGCGCACCATACGGTTCGACCCGTCGGACCTGAATGTTTTCCCGAAGGCGGCCGAGGAAGGCGAATGGGCGCTTGTGGGCACATTCTGCTTTGCCGATGTGACGCCTGACGCGCTGAACGGCAAGCTGCGCCAGGCCTTCAGCAACGGATTTCTCGGCGTGGAATCCTTCGGATTTTCCACGCTCGTCAGTGTCGTGTCGGTGCGCGACGGCGAAGCCGACCGGCTGGCCGAACAGGTGGCGAGCGCCTTTGTCGAGCGTCTCGGCGCGCCTGATCTGGAAGTCGCGCGGGCGGCCGCCATCGAGGAGATTGGCTTCATGGCCGAGCTCTGCGCGCAACACAAGACAGGCACGTTGCTGACCATCCAGCGCGAGCTTGGCGACAACGGCATCAGCGAGCGCTTCCGCAGCCTGTCGAAGCCGGAATCCTGCGCCGAGCAGAAAATCTGGACAATGGTGGAAGAGGACTAGGGCACGCGCGTGCCGGAAGGGGAAAAGGGTGACACAGGATTTCTGGCTTACATCCGGATGGCATCTGCTGCAGCGTGACGTCGACGGCCATCTGGTCCCGACAAGCGATTTCATGATGGCCTATTTCGCTCGTGACGAGGTCGCGCCGCAGGAGGATTCCTGCGATGCGGAGCTGGCGCTTCACGCCCATCTCAGCGCCGAGCCCTTCGCCGCGGTCAGCGAGGAAGAGCTCGACGCCATCAAGGACCGGGACGTCGTCCACAATTATCGCGCCGTGCTGGCCTTCCGTGATTTCCTCGCCCAGCATGCGACGCTGGAATCCGCCTATCTGGCGGTGGTGCGCGGCGCGCCGGTCAATTTCCCGCCGCTGTTTCTGGAGCAGATGACGCAGATCATCCTGCGCTCGATCCTCGATGGCGAGACGGACACGATGAAACTGCGTGCCGCCGAATGCCTGTTCCGGTACCAGACTGTGACCCTTGATGACGGGCGCATCATGGTGGCGGACCACGCCACCGTGCAGCTTCAGGCCGGCATGGCGCGGATGCTGCAGGAGGGCGAGACGCCCGACGAGGTCAGCATCGACATCCTCGCCACCGAGACGGCGGATGAATACTGGTCGCGCTCCGACATGTTCAACACCTCGGTCGATCTTGCCTATACCCAGCCGGCGCTGGACGGGCTGTGCCGCGTGATGGAGGGCTGGATCCGCCATTTCCTCGGCGTGACCACCCGCATCCAGCCAATGCGTGAAATCACCGACGAGGCATGGTCCTGGCATGTCGGGCTGGATACGGTCTCAACCGCGATCCTCAACGACCTCTATCAGGGCGAAGAGTTGCCGGAGGACAGGCTGCGCCTGATCCTGTGCCTGTTCAGTCTCGAGGCGGAGGAGGGGTTTGTTCCCGAAATGGCGGGCCGCAAGGTCTATCTCGGCCTGTCTATGGACGAGACCGGAACCGTGCGGATGAAGCCGCAGAACCTGCTCGGCAACCTGCCGCTGGCGAACAGCTAAAGCTGCTGCCTGTCGTTCAGTTCAGGTAATCGTCGGTGGTGCGCGGCTTGCGACGCTCGCCGACATCCATCAACCGGTCATCCTCGTCGAACATCGCGCCCACGCGGCAGTCCTCGCACATCTTCAGCATGTCGAGCTGCTTGCCACCGGTGAACATGCTGTGGCCCTCGAGCTTGGCCATCACGCGCTCGATCGAGCGGGTGCTGCCGAAGGGCTTGCCGCATCCGGTACAGTGGAACGGCGTGTCCTCGATCACCAGCTCGGCATTCATGGCGCTGTCGGCCAGGTTGAATTGCGGGACGAGACTGATGACCTTCTCCGGGCAGGTCGACACACAGATCCCGCATTGCAGGCAGGCATCCTCGCGAAACAGCAGCTGCGGCGCGTCCGGATTGTCCTGCAGCGCGCCTGCCGGGCAGGCGCTGACACAGGACAGGCAGATGGTGCAGCTGTCGGTGTCGATCTCGACCCGTCCATAGGGTGCGCCGTCGGGAAGCGGAATCGCCGAGTCGCCCACATTCTGGGCGCCGGCAAGGCCGCGCATCGCCAGGCGCGTGATGCCGCGCGGACTGCCGATCGGGCTGAAAGGTGCCGGTTTTGGGGATTTTTTCGGACGTGCGCCGCGCAGCTGTTCGGCGACCTTGTCCGGGTCGGCCTCGTCGATGACGAGGAACCGCGCTTCATCATCCGCGCCCACGCCCTTCATCAGCGCGCGCGCAAGAGCGATCTGGGCGTTGATGTGCGTGGTTTCGTCCGTCTTTGCCGGGTTGATGATGACGACCACCTGCTCATATCCCTGCGCCACGGCCGTTATCAGCAAATCATGACCGACACGTCCGACGCTGTGCATTGTCATCGGCAGCATGTCCGCCGGCAGGCCCGAACCGAAGCGCGCCATCATCTCGATCACCTGCGCGCCGTGCGTTTCATCCGCCAGCACCAGGCGCGGTGTCTTGCCACCGGCCTCGAGATAATGGTCCAGCATGGTCGCGATCTGCTGGCCGAACATGTCGGCAGCCGGCACCACCGTCTGCGCTGCACCGGACGGGCAGACCGCGCCGCAATAGCCGCATCCGCCGCAGATCGCCGGGTCGATCGCAACCGTGTCGCCCGCCGCGGTGATGGCGCCGGCCGGGCACACATCAAGGCAGCGAGAACATCCGTTCAGGCTGTTGCGCGAATGCGCGCACAGGTCGGCATCGTAATCGACATAGATCGGCTTCTCGAAATCGCCGATCATCTCGGCCGCCTCGGCCGCGAGGCCTTTCAGCCGCAGGCTGTCTTCGGCATCGGCACGGAGGTAACCGTCGCGCTTTTCCCAGCCGGTGAAAAGCGGGGTGCCGCCGGTGATGTCGATGATCAGGTCACAACCTGTTTCGATATCGTCCCGCGGCTCGTCAAACGCCACAAAACTGCGGCTCGAGGGGCTGGCCGAGGCAAAGCCGTCGATCACAAGGTCAAAGGCGGTGAAATGGCCTGACGCCTTTCGGATGGTGCCGCGTGTCAGCATTCCGCTGTCGCCGCTTGCCATGATGTCGTCGCCGGCATTGGTGATCATCACCGTGACGCCCAGGCTGTCCTTCAGGGCGCCGGCGAGTTCCATCGCTGCCTCGACCCCGTTGCCGCGGGCGCCATCGGCATAGATCAGGCAGCGTCCGTTCGAGTTCAGGGTCAGGCTGCGCGCCGCTGTGCCCGATTCGGTCGCCATACGCAGAAGCGCGGCCATTTTCGGAAGTGTTCCCTTGTCTTCGCTCCAACCGGCGAATTCGCGAATGTTCACAAAGTCCGGCACTGGTTTGCCAAGCTCCTCGGCAACCGCGGTGAACACCGGCGCTTCCTGCGTGCAGGCGACGATCAGGGACGCACCTCCGGATGTATCGAGTGCTGCCTCATACCGGTCGATCTGGTCGCGGCACAGCGAGGTAGCGACAGAGCAGCCGCCTGCGGCCCCGCAGGCCTTGCCAATTTTGGCGCCGTCGATTGTCATGGTGCCGGCGCAGTCGCACACAAGCACCTCTTGGCCTGACAGTTTCATCAAAATTCCTCCCGACCGAATCCGGCATGGCTGGGCGCGATGATTTGGCACCTTTGCGCCGGCAGTGTTCTTTGCATAGGGTAGAACACGTTAGCAGATCCACGTGGTCAAGCACTGTCGTAAGGTGAGCCAAATGGTCACGGGTCGTCCGGAATGGTCTCGCGGCGTGCCAATCTGGTGCATGGGGCTGATGCATGGGGGCCGGCAATTCACAGACCGGCAAGTGGGGTAGCATGAGCGGTGTCGCAACACCTTTGGACAAGCATGTTTTATACGGCGTTCGCGTGATCGTTGAAAAACAGCCGCTAGACAATATCTGGCAGCCGTTCCGCTGGGTGATCAGCGACCTCATGCCGTTGCAGCCGCAGGCGGGCAGCGGCGCGCCACCGATCAACAACACACGGCTCGAGCGGCTGCGTGCCCATGGCGGGATCGCGACCGGAGATGATCTGTTCTTCGCCGACGCCTGGCTCGACCTGCATCATGCCGAGGCCGAGGCCTATGCCGAGAATCTCGCCTCCAGCGATCCGGCCATTTATCTGGTGCTGCGGCATGGCGAGGAAGAGGACGAGGACGAGCTGGAAACGGCGGATGGCGAAGATGCGCCCGACATGCATGTCGCCGAGCTGAGCCTGTCGCCCTACAACATTCAGGACTATGAGGATTGCGGCGAAGACCAGGTTGAGAAACTGCCGCTCGCCGGTCCGATCAAGGAATTCGTCTGTGCCTTTGTCGACGCGCATTACCATCCTGAGCCGTTCAAGAAGCGGCAGCGCGACAAGGCCAATCTCGACGCGCGGACCGGCGGACGCGCCGACCCGCGGTTGCGGCGGCAGTAGGATAGGGAAAGATGGTCGACGACGAAGGTCCAAGCCGCATCTCGAGGTCGCTTTCGGCCCGTCTGCGCCGCAAGGAACAGGTGGCCCGCGGCGAGGATGTGCCCGAAACGCTGGAGGAGGAGCAGGCGGCGGCGAATGCCCCGGCGCCTGATTCGACAGCTGAATCCGAAGAAGATGCGGCGCTGGATGACGACCAGCTCCTGCAGAAATACGGCCTGACAAATCCAGAAGAGATCGAGGATGAGGCGAGTCTTGACGCATTCATGCAGAATGGACTGCCCGACCGGCTGCGGCAGATGGCGCTTCGCCGGATGTGGCGGCTGAACCCGTTGTTCCGCTTTGCCGACGAGATGGTTGAATATGGCGAGGACTACACCGACGCCGCGACGGTGATTGACGGCATGACCACCGCCTACCAGGTCGGCAAGGGCTACCTCCAGAAGGCGTTTGACGCGCTGGAAGATGAGGGGGGCGACACCGAAGCTGATGGATTGTCATTATCCAGTAATGGTCCAGCCACGCAATCTACCGCAGGGACGCTCGTTAAGGATGAGCCGAAGGAAAATATCGGCAAAGTTTCCGAAAGCGATCCCGAGAAGTCGGGCGGTGATGTTGGCGAAGATTCAACTGCAACCTCAGAGACTTTGCCCGCGGAATTTGCTTTATCCGAAAACGTTCTGCAGAACACTCAGATGGTACAGGACGAGCCAGCGGCTGAAGAGCAGCCACAGCCGCGACCAAAACGCATGACCTTTCGAAAATCGTCTTCCTAAAAGCTCATCGTTTTTTGAAAATTTCACTATCAGGCGGCAGGACAGTCGCCCTGCGTCAGAAAGCCACAATTCGTGAGTAAAATTTTTTTCTGCCAAAAAGAGTGGAAAATAAGACAACTCCCTGTTTTTCATGCAAAAAATCTTCATCAATGTTATTGATAATCATTATCATTTGCAAGTAAAGGCTTTGATTGCTGGGTCTTTTAGTTGTTAGTGTTTTCACTCAGGGGGAAAGATGACATCAGCAGCAGTAGAGCAATCGGTGACTTCGGCAGACATTCTGCCAGAGGACATGTTGCGTGCAGACATGTACGGATTTTTGGCGTCGCTGCTTAGGGGCGAACCGTCTGATGAGCTTTTGAATACTGTGGTTTCAATTAAGGGGGATCCTAGTGCTATCGGATCCGCTAGCAGTGTTTTGGCAACGCTTGCCAGCAAATTGTCCGGTGATGAAGTCCGCGATGAGTATGTGCGCCTTTTCATCGGCGTCGGTCGTGGTGAACTGCTCCCCTACGCGTCTTTTTATCTTACTGGGTTCTTGAACGATAAGCCGCTCGCAGATCTGCGTAACGATATGGCACAGATGAAAATCGAGCGTGTCGACGGTGTGAAAGACCCAGAAGATCATATCGCAAGCCTGTTTGACATAATGTCCGGGATGATCCGCGGCGCCTTCGGCGCGCCGACGGACCTTGCCGCGCAGGCACGATTTTTCAAAAAACATATCGAGCCGTGGGCGCCACTTCTGATGCAGGACATCGAAGCGGCGAAATCGGCAGTGTTTTACGCGCCTGTCGGCACGATCGGCCGGGCGTTCATGGATATCGAAAGCGCTGCTTTCGATATGGGGGAGGCGGGATAGCGAAAGGCTCCTGTTTCCGAAAGGCATGCCGCGGCCTCATGCGGCGTCATTTTGGAGGTTGAAAAAATGACAAACAAAGAAGAGAAGAAGGGCGCCGACGACCGTCGTGACTTTCTTAAAAAAGCCGCTTTGTCGGTTGCTGCTGCCGGCACGGCAGCGGTTGCCAGCAAGTCGGCAAGCGCTGACGAGGCGCTGGATACGTCTGGCACTGGCTATCGGGTAACCGATCACGTCAAGGCCTTCTACAAGTCCGCACGCTTCTAATCAGCTTTTTCTGGAGGAGACAACTATGCTTAAGAAGAAGAGGTCAGGGGTAGCGAAAAGCCCCCAGTCATCGTCTTTTTTCGGTAAGGTTGCCGACAAGACCATCGATCGTCGCGCATTCTTGCGTGGCTCGGGTCTTGCGATTGGTGGTCTGACGACCGCCGTCGCGCTGACTGGCACCAATGTTCGCCCGGCACAAGCAATTGTGTCCGGCGCGGCCGCCGAAATAAAGAAAACCGTCTGCACTCACTGTTCCGTCGGTTGTACGGTAATGGCAGAAGTCCAGAACGGTGTATGGACCGGTCAGGAGCCTGGCTGGGACAGCCCGATTAATCTTGGCGCACATTGTGCGAAAGGTTCGTCGGTTCGCGAAACTGCAAGCGGCGAGCGCCGCCTAAAATATCCAATGAAGCTTGTCGGTGGAAAGTGGACCCGCATGAGCTGGGATGACGCAGTCAATGAGATTGGCGACAAGATGCTCGAGATTCGCGAGCAGTCTGGTCCTGACTCGGTATATTGGCTGGGTTCGGCAAAACATAACAATGAACAATCCTACCTGTTCCGTAAGTTCTACGCTTATTGGGGCACAAATAATGGTGACCACCAGGCTAGGATCTGTCATTCGACCACGGTTGCCGGTGTTGCCAACACCTGGGGCTACGGCGCGATGACGAACTCGTACAACGATATTCACAATTCGCGTGCGATCTTCGTTATCGGTGGTAACCCTGCCGAGGCACACCCTGTTTCGCTGCTTCACCTGTTGAAGGCGAAGGAACAGAACAACGCACCGCTGATCGTCTGTGACCCACGCTTCACGCGTACGGCAGCGCATGCCGATGAATATGTGCGTTTCCGTCCCGGTGCCGACGTTGCTCTCATCTGGGGCATCATGTGGCACATTTTCGAGAACGGCTGGGAAGATAAGGAATTCATCCGCCAGCGTGTTTACGGAATGGAAGACGTTCAAGCCGAGGTCGCCAAGTGGACCCCGGAAGAGACCGAGCGTGTAACCGGTGTTCCCGGTTCGCAGCTGCGCCGTGTCGCACAGCTGATGGCCAACAACCGTCCTGGCACCTTCATCTGGTGTATGGGTGGTACGCAGCACACCAACGGTAACAACAACACCCGTGCCTACTGCGCGTTGCAGCTGGCTCTTGGAAACATGGGCGTTGCCGGTGGCGGCGCAAACATTTTCCGTGGCCACGACAACGTTCAGGGCGCTACCGACTTCTGTGTTCTCTCGCACTCGCTGCCCGGCTATTATGGCCTGTCGGCAGGGGCTTGGAAGCACTGGTCGCGTGTCTGGGGCGAAGATATTGATTGGCTTAAGGCCCGCTTCGACTCGATCACCGGCAAGGACGGTAAGGCCAAGAGCCTCATGAACCTGAAGGGCATTCCGGTATCGCGCTGGATTGACGGTGTTCTTGAGGACAAGGACAACATGGACCAGCCGGACAATGTCCGTGGCATGGTGTTCTGGGGCCACGCGCCAAACTCGCAGACCCGTCTGAAGGAAATGAAGGCGGCAATGGAGAAGCTCGACATCATGGTCGTGATTGATCCGTTCCCGACTGTTTCCGCGGTACTGTCAGACCGTACGGACGGTGTTTATCTTCTGCCGGCTTCGACACAGTACGAAACCTACGGTTCCGTAACTGCGTCCAACAGGTCGCTGCAGTGGCGTGAAAAGGTTATCGAGCCGTCCTTCGACTCGCTGCCTGACCACGTAATCATGCACAAGTTCGCCAAGAAATTCGGATTTGCCGACCGCATGTTCCGGAACATCAAGGTGAACGGAGACGAGCCGCTGATCGAAGACGTGACCCGCGAATTCAATAAGGGCATGTGGACGATCGGATACACCGGTCAGTCGCCTGAGCGTCTGAAAGCACACATGGAAAACCAGCATGTGTTCGACCGCACGACGCTAAAGGCAGTCGGTGGCGAACTGGATGGCGAGTTTTACGGTCTTCCCTGGCCTTGCTGGGGCACGGCGGAAATGGGTCACCCCGGTACCCCGCTGCTGTATGACACAAACAAGCCAGTCGCCGAAGGCGGTCTTTGCTTCCGCGCCCGTTTCGGGGTGGAGCATGAGGGCAACAATCTGCTTGCCGAAGGCTCCTACCCGGTCGGTTCGGAAATCAAGGACGGTTATCCCGAGTTCACAATGGGCATGCTGAAGAAGCTTGGCTGGGATGGTGATCTCACTGCGGATGAGCGTTCTGCAATCGAAGGCATTGCCGGTGACAAAACCAACTGGAAAGTCGACCTTTCGGGCGGCATCCAGCGTGTTGCCATCAAGCATGGCTGTGCACCCTTCGGTAACGCGAAAGCTCGGGTCAAGGTCTGGACATTCCCGGATCCGATCCCGCTTCACCGTGAGCCTCTGTACACGTCGCGCCGCGATCTGGTTGCGGACTATCCGACCTATTCGGACCGCAAGCTGTATCGTCTTCCGACGCTGTACAAGTCGATCCAGGATGTCGACCATTCCGGCGACTATCCGATCATTCTGACCTCTGGTCGTCTGGTCGAATATGTTGGTGGTGGTGACAACACCAGAGCGAACCCGTGGCTGGCCGAGCTGCAACAGGACATGTTCGTCGAGATCAATCCGTTTGACGCAAACGGAAAGAACATCAGAGACGGCGACATGGTCTGGGTAGGCACTCCGGAAGGAGCGCGTATCAAAGTCATGGCAATGGTCACTGAACGTGTAGCGCGTGGTGTCGCATTCCTGCCATTCCACTACGGTGGGCACTTGGAAGGAAAGGATCTTCGTGGGAAGTATCCAGATGGCGCCGATCCATATGTGTTGGGTGAATCAGCCAACACCGCTATGACATACGGCTACGACTCTGTAACCCTGATGCAGGAGACCAAGTGTTCTCTCTGCAACATTGAGCGTGCGTAAGGGAGGCACTCATGGCAAGAATGAAGTTCCTGTGTGATGCAGAGCGTTGCATTGAGTGTAATGCGTGTGTCACCGCTTGTAAAAACGAGCACGAGGTGCCCTGGGGTGTGAACCGCCGTCGCGTGGTCACAATCCAGGACGGAAAGCCTGGTGAGCGTTCAATCTCAGTGGCATGCATGCATTGCTCTGACGCGCCTTGCACGGCCGTTTGCCCAGTCGATTGTTTCTACCAGACCGACCAAGGTGTGGTGCTGCACTCGAAGGATCTGTGCATCGGTTGTGGCTACTGCTTCTATGCGTGTCCGTTTGGCGCGCCGCAGTATCCGCAGGCTGGTAACTACGGCTCACGTGGAAAAATGGACAAGTGCACCTTCTGCGCCGGTGGCCCTGAAGATGACATGTCTCAGTCTGAGTTCCAAAAATACGGTCGCAATCGTCTTGCCGAGGGCAAACTGCCAATCTGTGCAGAAATGTGCTCGACAAAGGCTTTGCTAGCCGGTGATGGTGATCAGGTGTCAAACATTTTCCGTGAGCGTGTTGTTGCCCGTGGTTTTGGTTCTGGCGCTTGGGGTTGGGGCACTGCCTACTCCATCAAGAGCTAAAATGCTCAACTAAAACATGGCTCCTCCGGTAATCCGGGGGAGCCGTCCTGCAACATAGACTTAACAACGATTACTGATCATGCTTTCGTACCTGTGTGATCAAGGGAGCTAACGCCGTGACCGGTCACAAACTCTTCGGATTTTTCGCGATTCTTCTCGCGGCTGCAGGAATATCAGCTTGTGAGCCGGATGAGCAGGGAAGAATACTGCAATACGAAAAGGGAACTTATCTCGGGCCAGCGGACCAGAAGCTTTCCTCTGATCAGATTAGAGAGCTTGAATCCAGAACGAACATACAAGCGTGGTACTAGGCAGTCACTGTTTTGCTAGCGATGCTAGACACAAAAAAGGGATGAACTAATGATCCAAGCAAACGCAATCCGAATGTTGGCGCTACTCGCGCTGCTGGTCTGCGGAATTGCAGGCCTCACTCACAATGCGTCCGCCCAGCAAGATGGCGCGGTTCCAGGTGACTCACTCGGTATAAATTCTGACTCTGACCTGTGGCGCTTTGTGCGAACAGGAAACGCCGGCAGCTCGCAGATGAAGGACGAGCTGGCAGCCGTAATGATCCAGTCCGAGGGCGACAATTATCGCGCCATTCGCAACGGTCCGGTATCGACATATGGAGCTGTTGGCGTTGTGGCGATTATATTTCTGCTAGCTGTGTTCTACCTGTCTCGTGGACGTATCAAAATCGACGCTGGACCTTCAGGGGAAACCATCTTGAGATTTGGCACGATCGACAGGTTCGCACACTGGCTTATGGCTGGATCATTTGTGGTGCTTGCCATCACTGGCTTGAACATGCTCTATGGTAAACACGTGCTGCTTCCACTCATTGGCAAGGAAGCATTTGCGACCTTTACAGCATACGGCAAATATTCTCACAACTTCCTGGCATTCGCGTTCATGCTTGGCCTTACACTGTCATTTGTGCTTTGGGTGAGACACAACATTCCTAACAAGACAGACTTGCAGTGGATCAAGATGGGCGGCGGCCTGGTCAAAAAAGGCGTACACCCCCCGGCGGAAAAATTCAACGCGGGCCAGAAGATCATCTTCTGGGCCGTTTCTATCGGTGGCCTTTCGGTTAGCCTGTCCGGCATTGCATTGCTCTTCCCATTCCAGACAACGATGTTTGCGGACACTTTTGCTATCATCAACACGGTCGGCTTCAACCTGCCAACGGATTTCACGCCGTTGCAAGAGCAGCAGTTGAACCAACTTTGGCATGGCATCGTTTCAATAGTGATGATTGTGATGATCATGGCGCATATCTATATCGGCTCTATCGGTATGGAAGGCGCCATTGATGCGATGAACACTGGCCGGGTTGACCGAAACTGGGCTAAAGAGCATCACAGCCTTTGGGTTGAAGAAGAGGACCAAAAGGCTGCCAAGCCGGCCGAGTAGGCCGGCAGTAGCCGCGAGGTGATGTGTCAGCGAAACATCCTAAATACTGAACCGTCCGAATTTCTTCGGGCGGTTCTTCTTGTCATTTTTATTTTGGGCATGCTGGCAACGCCGGTTGCCGCCTTTGAACGTTACACAGCACATGGTGGCCCCGTTCGGGATCTAACGCTTTCACCAGACGGTCGGACGCTCGTTTCCGCAAGCTTCGATTATTCCGCTGTGGTTTGGCAAGCGCCTGACATTATTGAGAAAACGGTCCTCTACGCGCATGAAGCGGCTGTGAACACGGCCCGATTTTCACCGAACGGCAAGATTTTGGCGACGGCGGGGGACGACGGTCGCATTTACATCTGGAAAAAAGAGGTTCTAGGAAATGATGATCCTGAGCCAATCATCCTGTCTGGTCACAAAGGCAAGGTAGTCAATTTATCTTTTTCTAACGATGGAACAATGTTGGCGTCGGCGAGTTGGGATGGTTCGATTGGCATCTGGCCACTTGGCGAGGGTATTGAACGAGCCGAGGCTCAGAGCCGCTTTATCTTAGGGCATGACGGAGCGGTCAATGCAGTGCAATTCGCTCCAGATAACACACATCTCTACAGTGCCGGCCAGGATGGTGAGGTTCGTTATTGGCGACTGTCGAATAGTGAGTATTTACGAAGCGTTGTATACAACGGATGGAGTGTGTCTGTCGTTAAAGTTGATGAACTAAATGACTTTGTTGCCTATGGGTCGTCTGACGGCACCATGAACATTGACCGGCTGTCAGACGGTAGCGAAGTGATGCGCCTCGGTGATGAACGCGTACCAGTGCTCGCTATTTACCATAGTCCATGGCACAGTCTACTCGCCTTTGGCAATGCTAAGGGCAGGGTAGTGGTAATTAACACCAAAGACTGGTCGATTGTGCGGGACTTCAACGCGGCCAATGGCCCTATTTGGTCGTTAGTGATAATGCCGGATGGCCAGTCAATAGTTGTTGCGGGACTTGATGATTTTATTACCCGCTGGGAACTATTTGAATTTCCGCCAGAATTTCTTGAACGACCTGGTCCTGCGCGACGGTTCCAGCCAACCGCTGAAATTTCTAATGGGGAAAAGCAATTTGCCCGTAAATGCAGCGTTTGCCACACCTTGTCACCTGACAGCAAGCGCCGCGCTGGCCCAACCCTTTTTGGGGTGTTTGGACGTATGGCTGGGACGCTTGAGGGTTATCCCTACTCAAAAGCCCTAATTGATTCTGACATTGTCTGGGATGAATTAACGATAGAAAAGCTGTTTGCTGAAGGTCCAGATGTAGTAACACCGGGCACTAAGATGCCGATCCAGCGGATGAGAAATCAGCAGGATCTTGTAGACCTTGTTGCCTTCTTGAAAACAGCCACAAAAAAGACCACTGTTGAATAGCGGGATACGAGTGCCCACTCTCAAGGAGGAAGTAACGATGAAGATGTTTCTAATTAGCTCTGCAGTAGCTATTGTGATCGCTGTAGCCTCGTTTTATCTGCTGCAGTCGACTGGCATGGACACGGCTTCGGTGATGTCTGGTCAGGATGTCCGCCTGTAAGGTGAGCCCGGAAACAATCTTCAATGGTCCCTGTGGCGTGTCGTTCCAGAGCATTTTAAAGCCGCTTTTAGGGCTGCTACTGCTCCCAATCCTCGCATTCACAAATCATGATGCGCTGGCTGATCATGGCACTGAAACTTGGTCGTCAGCTGCGCCTTCTTTAATTGTTATTGAGCCCACTTGGCCAGGCTACAATCGGCCTGGCTTTGGCGCTCCGCAGGGTACAGCCCCAGCGGGAACGGGCATTTTTATCGGAACCGGTAAGAGCAGCCGTTATATCGTGACAGCGGCGCATGTCATTACCCGCGCCACAGAGATCGAAATTGTGACTGAAGACGGCATGCGCCATTCCGCCACTGTCATTGCCGTCGACAATCAGCGCGACATCGCTATCCTCGAGACCGGTCTGAAGCGCCGGCCGATTACGCTTCGGCTTACCGACCCTGCAATCGGCGAGCATGGCTGTGCCATCGGCAACAGCTTTGGCCTCGGGCTCAGCATCAGTTGCGGCGTGGTGTCGGCCATTCATCGCAAGCAGGTCGGTTTCAACCCGATCGAGGATTTCGTCCAGACCGATGCCGCGATCAATCCTGGCGGTTCCGGCGGCGCGTTGGTGGACGCGGATGGCCGGCTGATCGGCATGATCGATGGAATTTTCACGAAAGAGGCCGATATCGATGCCGGGGTGAATTTCGCAGTTTCAGTGCCGCTACTGATTGAGGGGGCTGAGCTACTGCGCCGGTCATATCCACAAATACCTGTACTGCAATAACAGGGCGTGCAGCGCGCTTAGTGCGGCATATATTCGGGCTTCCACTTCAACACGACATTGAAGGATACGGAGATCCGTGGCACCTCGGCCATGTTCGGATGCACGAGGTGATGCAGGAACGCAGGCCATAGCAATAGGTCGCCGCCGCTCGGCAGAATCCTGTGCTCTGGATCGACCTGCCCATCACCGCGAATGGCATTCATGTTTGCCTGACCGCGAGGGTCGAAAAAGCTGATGGCGCCGGGATTGAGGTCTGACCGGTAGGTTTCCGCATCGCTCTGGTCCGGCACATTCACGTAATAGGTGCCCGACAGCCAAGAATGCGGGTGATTGTGAAGATTGTGATAATCCCCACGGAAATTGACATTGCCCCAGCCCTGAACCGTCCAGTCAAGCTCGTAGTTGATACCGGCGCGCGCCGCATAGTCGAGGATAGCTCTGTTGCAGCATTGATGCAGCCACTGCACGGCGGGGTGTTCGCTCGAAAAGAGATTGTCGGACGTATAATCCACTGTCATGTCTTCCAGGCCGGCGTTCCGCTCCATGAGCACACCCGCCAGGACCGGGTTTGCAGCGTCCGCGCCGGGAAGGCGAATGTGCATGAGCTGAGTTGGCCAGAGATCGAGAAATTGCGGCGCTGCGCCGTGATCAACGGGATCGTTCATGTGACTGGCCTCCTGCACCGGCGGGTTATCTGGCGTTGGGAAAGAACAGCTGCTTGCCCATCGGCTTGAAAGCGGCGATGCGCCCCTGTCCGTCATCTGAGATCAGCCAGTCGAGGAAAGCCTGCCCGCCGGCAACATTCGTATTCGGGCATTTCTCGGCGCTGACGGCCATCACGCCATACTGGTTGAAGAGCGCCTTGTCGCCCTCGACGAGGACCTCGAAATCCATTTTGTTGCCGAACATCTCCCACGATGCTCGGTCGGTCAGCGTATAAGCACCCTTGCCGATGGCGATGTTCAGGGTGGCGCCCATGCCGGACCCGACTTCCAGATACCAGGAACTGCCATCTGCTGCGACCTCGCGTCCGCCATCCTTCCAGAGCCCAAGTTCTTTTCGGTGCGTGC
>ENA-OSEY01001080-OSEY01001080.1-marine-metagenome-genome-assembly--contig:-NODE-1080-length-19240-cov-5.073892_pt1 | contig 19240 bp, 14 predicted proteins | sample MGYA00248465_ERZ534230 | MGnify/ENA primary metagenome ERZ534230 (study PRJEB26409, sample SAMN06344110) | marine metagenome | isolation source: Sea water from surface | place: Atlantic Ocean:Southern...
AGACTAGCTCGGCATAGCGCGGCATCAGCTCGTCCTTCTGGTGCGCCGCGCCGCGGTCGAGCGTGATCGATTCCATGGCCCGCCTTGCGGTCAGCAGGATGGTGCCGCCCGGGGTCTCGTAGATACCGCGTGATTTCATGCCGACAAACCGGTTCTCGACAAGATCAAGGCGGCCGATGCCGTTGGCGCCGCCAAGCTCGTTCAGCTTTGTCAGCAGCGTTGCCGGGCTCATTTTCACGCCATCGATGGCGACCGGGTCGCCGGCCTCGAACTCGATCTCGATTTCGGTTGGCTTGTCGGGTGCCTCTTCAGGCGAGACGCTGCGCGAGAACACATATTCCTCAGGCGCGACCCACGGGTCTTCCAGCACCTTGCCTTCGGCGGAGATGTGCAGAAGGTTGGCATCGACGCTGAACGGCGCCTCGCCGCGCTTGTCGCGCGGGATCGGAATCTGGTTCTGCTCGGCATATTCGATAAGTTTGGTCCGCGAGCCGAGATCCCATTCACGCCAGGGCGCGACCACCCGGATATCGGGCTGCAGCGCGTAATAGGCGAGCTCGAAGCGGACCTGGTCATTGCCCTTGCCGGTGGCGCCGTGCGAGACGGCGTCAGCGCCGACGGCGCGGGCAATCTCGATCTGGCGCTTGGCAATCAGCGGGCGCGCAATCGACGTGCCCAGAAGATACATGCCCTCATAGAGCGGGTTGGCGCGGAACATCGGGAAGACGTAGTCTCGCACGAATTCCTCGCGGAGGTCTTCGATGAAGATCTCCTTGATGCCCAGCATCTCTGCCTTGGCGCGCGCAGGTTCCACCTCTTCGCCCTGGCCGATATCGGCGGTGAAGGTGACAACTTCGGCATTATAGCGGTCCTGCAGCCAGCGCAGGATGACCGATGTGTCGAGCCCGCCGGAATAGGCAAGCACGACCTTTTTGATTTGATCCTGTTTCATGGCGGTTGTCTTAGCCGATCACCCGCCGCCCCGCAACGCAGATTTTCAAGGGCTTTTGGACTGTTCCGAAGGCGCCGCGGGAGGCGGTTCTGGGTCGTTTTGTGGCGACGAGGGCAAACTGTCGCAGAGCTATGGCAGGTAAGCCACATGACACGGTGCCTCTTATCACAAAGGATTCCCCCCGCCATGAGCCCAAAGTCGGATATTGAAATCGCCCGTGCAGCCTCCAAGCAGCCGATTCAGGATATCGGCGCCAAACTTGGTATTCCGTCGCAGGATCTGCTGCCTTTCGGCCACGACAAGGCAAAGGTTTCGGCAGAATTCATCAAGGCCCAGGCCGGCAAGCCCGACGGCAAGCTGATTCTGGTCACCGCCATCAACCCGACACCCGCCGGCGAGGGCAAGACAACGACGACCGTCGGTCTTGTCGACGGCCTGAATGCCATCGGCAAGCAGGCGACCGTCTGTATCCGCGAGGCGTCGCTCGGCCCCTGCTTCGGGATGAAGGGTGGCGCCGCCGGCGGCGGTTACGCCCAGGTCGTGCCGATGGAGGAAATGAACCTTCATTTCACCGGCGACTTCCATGCGATCACCTCCGCGCATAACCTGCTGTCGGCGATGATCGACAACCATATCTACTGGGGCAACGAGCTCGGTATCGACCAGCGCCGCGTCTCCTGGCGCCGCGTCGTTGATATGAACGACCGCGCGCTTCGTGACATCGTCACCAGCCTCGGTGGCGTGTCCAACGGCTTCCCGCGTCAGGCCGGCTTCGACATCACCGTCGCGTCCGAGGTGATGGCAATCCTCTGCCTCGCCAACGACATCGAGGACCTGCAGAAGCGTCTCGGCGATATCATTGTCGCCTACCGCCGCGACCGTTCGCCGGTATTCTGCCGCGACATCAAGGCTGACGGTGCGATGACCGTTCTGCTGGCACAGGCGATGCAGCCGAATCTGGTGCAGACACTCGAGAACAACCCGGCCTTCGTGCATGGTGGTCCGTTCGCCAACATCGCGCATGGCTGTAATTCCGTGATCGCGACCAAGACGGCACTGAAGCTGTCCGATTATGTCGTGACCGAGGCCGGTTTCGGCGCCGACCTTGGTGCCGAGAAATTCATGAACATCAAGTGCCGCAAGGCCGGCATCGCGCCGAGCGCGGTCGTCCTTGTCGCCACTGTCCGCGCGATGAAGATGAATGGCGGTATTGCCCGCGCCGATCTCGGCACCGAGAATGTCGCCGCTGTCGAAGCCGGCTGCGCCAACCTTGGCCGTCATATCGAGAACCTTAAGGGCTTTGGCGTTCCAGTCGTGGTCGCCATCAACCACTTCCTCGGCGATACCGACGCCGAGGTGAAGGCGCTTCAGGACTATGTTGCCGAGCAGGGAAGCGAGGCGATCATCTCGCGTCACTGGGAGCTTGGCGGCAAGGGTGCCGAGGCACTGGCCACGCGGGTTGCCGAGATCGCCGATTCCGAAATCAGCAACTTCGCGCCGATCTATCCCGACGAGATGCCGCTGTTCGAAAAGATCGAGACCATTGCCAAGCGCATCTACCGCGCCGACGAGGTGCTCGCCGACCAGCGCATCCGCGACCAGCTTCGCCAGTGGGAAGAGGCGGGTTACGGCAATCTGCCGGTCTGCATGGCGAAGACCCAGTACAGCTTCAGCACCGACCCGAACCTGCGCGGCGCGCCGACCGGCCATGCCGTGCCGGTCCGTGAGGTCCGCCTGTCGGCCGGCGCCGGCTTCATCGTCGCCATCTGCGGCGAGATCATGACCATGCCCGGCCTGCCGCGCACGCCGGCTGCCGAAAGCATCATGATGAATGAAAGCGGCGAGATCGAAGGCCTGTTCTAGGTCCTCGCTTACAGATTTTTGCTAGGCCCCCGGATTTTCCGGGGCCTTTTCCTTTGCTAGAGAGAGGCGGCAGCCGCCACCAGGGCATGGTGCAGCGAAGCTGCCGATGACCGCGGCCCGAGGATGGTGAAATCTGTCCCGCCGGCGCGGCAGACAATCACACAATGCATGTGGTGGATGGCCGTCCGCGTGGCGCTGCCAGCCTGCATGCGCCGGGTGTCGGCACCGCTCAGCCGTTCGAGCATGGCGACAACATCGCCGCCTGTCACATCGAAACGCACCCAGGCATCGGACTGGTCGGTGATCGCGGCGCTGGCGCCGAAAGTGGCGGCCAGGGTCGCGGCGTCGATCCCTTCAACCAGATACTGGTCCGGCCCCATCCAGATCGTGCTGGCGTGGTTGGCACATCCGCCATGGCCCGCAGCATGGCCCACAGCATGACCGGGGGCCGGCAATTCGCCAAGCCGGCTTGCCGCAGCCTTTTTGAAGGCGGCGCCCTGGCCTTTCAGCATGGCAAGCGATGCCATCGCCGCATCACTGACCTCGCGGATGCGGTTGCCGCCAATGGTCTCGTCGAACGGGATCGTGCCGCCAAGCGCGGTTGTCGGGGTCAGGCTAGCCACGGAGACGCTCTCCCTCGGGGTCGATGAAATGCGGGCTGCAGATGCGGACCAGCGCGGACCGCCCCTCGAGCGGGTTCAGGGCGCGCACCACCTCGCCATGGCGTTCGGCACCGCGGGTGATGAAGCCAAGACCGATCGAGGCGCCGATATGCGGCGAGTAGGCTGCCGAGGTGACATAGCCCCGGTCATGCGCGGCATCCACCGGACCCTCTGCATCGAACAGGTGTGACCCGGCGATCACTTGGCCATCATCGAGCGCTTCCAGCCCGACAAGGCACAGCCCGTCCTCGGCGACAAGCGCCTCGCGCCCGGCAAGGACCGCGCCGATGCTGTCCTTCTTCGCCGACACCATTCTCGCCATGCCGAGATTGCGTGCTGTGATCGTACCGTTCAGCTCGTTGCCGGTGACGTGGCCCTTTTCGATCCGCATGACGCCAAGCGCCTCGGTTCCGTAGGGGGTGATGCCCCATGGCTCGCCGGCCGCCATCAGCGCCCGGATCATGGAATCGCCATAGCGCGCGGGCACCGCGATCTCGTAGGCAAGTTCGCCCGAGAAGGAAATCCGGAACAGGCGCGCCGGCACACCGTCGCACACGCTGATGGCGCCGCATGCCATGAAGGGGAAGCCCTCGTTCGAGATGTCGTGCTGCGGGTCCACCAGCTCCTGCAAGACCCGGCGCGCATTCGGTCCGGCAACGGCGAACTGGGCCCAGCTGTCGGTGGCCGAGATCAGCTGCACATCCATGTCGGGGCGCAGGCACTGGCGCACAAATTCCAGATGCCGGTAGACGCTGCCGGCATTGGCCGTGGTCGTGGTCATCACGTAATGCATCTCGCCGAGACGCGCCGTGGTGCCGTCATCCATCACCATCCCGTCCTCGCGCAGCATCAGGCCGTAGCGGGTCTTGCCGACGGCAAGGGTGGAGAAGGTGTTGCTGTAGGCGAGGTCGAGGAAAGCGCCGGCGTCACGGCCCTGAATGTCGATCTTGCCAAGCGTGCTGACATCACAGACGCCGACGGAATCACGGGTGGCCAGCACCTCGCGGTCGACCGACTCGCGCCAGTGCGTCTCGCCCTCGCGCGGGAACCATTGCGCCCGCAGCCAGGCGCCTGCCTCGACGAATGTCGCGCCCTGTTCGGCCGCCCAGTGGTGCGAAGGCGTAAGCCTTGTCGGGCGGAAGTCGCGGCCGACCGAACGGCCGGCAAAGGCGGCGATGGGGGTCGGGGTGTAGGGCGGGCGATAGATGGTGGTGCCGGTCTCGGCAATTGACTTGCCGGTCAATTCGGCCATGATGGCCAGTCCCAGCACATTTGACGTGCGGCCCTGGTCTCCGGCCATGCCGAGCGTGGTATAGCGCTTGAGATGTTCGACGGCGCGGAAATTCTCCTGATGCGCCAATTTCACATCCTTGACGGTCACATCGTTCTGCTGGTCGAGCCAGGCGCGTTTCTTGCCCGGAACATGCCATAGCGGGGTGATCCGCACCGGCGCGTCTTCCGCCTCGGGAAGCGTGTCCGCGGCGGCGGTGATGCCGATCTCGGCAAGCTGTGCGATGGCCTGCGCCTGCCCGTCGCCAATCGTTCCGGCGGTGCTGAACACGCCGCGCGCCGCGCCGGCGACAGCCATGCCGGGGGGCACGCCCTCACCCGGAACAAAGGCGCAAATGTCGTCCTGCCATGCCGGCCTGCCACGATGATGGCAGGTCAGGTGTACATTGGGGTTCCAGCCACCGGAGACGGCGAGCGCGCCACACTGCACATGCTTGCGTCCGCCGCCGGCAAGGCGGATATCGACATGGCCGATCCCGAGACGCCCGCCGGTGCCGCTGACGACCGCGCCGGCAAAGACCTCGGCGACCTCGCTCTTCGGGGCGTCGGGGCGGGAATCGATGATGGCCGCCACATCGACACCGGCGGCGGCAAGGTCGGTGGCGGTCCGGTGCCCGTCATCATTGTTGGTAAAGACGGCGACATGCTCGGCCGGGGTGGCGGCAAAGCGGTTAACATAGCCGCGTACCGCGCCGGCCTGCATGATGCCCGGCCTGTCATTGTCGGCAAAGCCGATCAGCCGTTCGGTGGCGCCGGCGCACAGCAGCGAGCGCCTGGCATAGACGCGCCACAGGATCTGCCGCGGCTTGCCAGCGTCCGGCGCGGCGATATGGTCGCCGGTGCGTTCCAGCACGGCATGGATGCCATGGTCGAACACCCCGATGGCGGTGCTTCGCGGCATCAGCCGCACATTGGGAAGGCTTTGCAGTTCGGCCACCACAGTGGCGGCCCAGTCGGCACCCGACACGCCGCCGACACCGAAGCTCTCCTGAAGCAGCCTGCCGCCGGCACGGAAATCCTCGTCGACGAGGATCACCTCGGCACCGGCGCGTCCGGCGGTCAGCGCCGCCGACAGCCCGGCCGGTCCGGCCCCGATCACCAGCAGGTCGCAATGGCGAAATCCGCGGTCATAGACATCCGGATCGTCCTCGCCGGACAGCGCGCCAAGACCGGCTGCGCGCCGGATGATCGGCTCATAGACACGTTCCCAGAAGGCTTTCGGCCACATGAATGTCTTGTAGTAGAAGCCTGCGCCGAGAAAGTTCGACAGCCTGTCATTCACCGCCATCAGATCGAAACCCAGCGACGGGAACCGGTTCTGGCTGGTGGCGACCAGCCCGTCATGGAGCTCGGTCATGGTGACACGGCTGTTCGGCTCGCGGCGGGCGCCGGTGCGAAGCTCGACAAGGCCGTTCGGCTCTTCCGATCCGGCCGAAATAATGCCGCGCGGACGGTGATATTTGAAAGAGCGTCCGACAAGCCGCACGCCGTTGGCGACCAGCGCCGAGGCGAGCGTGTCGCCGGCAAAGCCGCCATAACGCCGCCCGTCAAAGGTGAAGCCGAGCGGTGTGCTGCGGTCGATCAGGCCGCCGTCAAGACGGTTCACCTGGGTCATTTCGCCCTCCGTCCGGAGGCCATGCCGGCGGCGACGTCGGCGGCAAGCTCGACCTTCAGCACCTCGTGGGTGACGGTGTCGCGGGTGACGATCAGCCAGCTGCGGTCGCCCATCTCGTGGTACCACAGCTCGCGGTGCGCGCCTGCCGGATTGTCCCGCAGATACTGATATTCATAAAAGGCGTGGCCGGCATTCCCGGCCTGCCAGTCGGGCCGGTTCAGCAGGCTGGCATCGCCCAGAAGAACGAATTCCTGGGAATCGCGCGGGCCCAGAAGTGGATGGTCGATGATCATCTGGTCCGGCTCCTCAATGCTGGTTGGGCTGCGCGCCCGACCCCTTCTCGTCGATCATGTAGCCGCGCTCGAAGCGGTCCATCCGATAGGCGGTCGCCGTCTCGTGCGGCGTGTCGGTGGCCAGAAGATGCGCGAAGCACCATCCCGAAGCCGGCGTCGCCTTGAAGCCGCCATAGCACCATCCGCCGTTGAAATAGAGCCCGTCGATATGGGTGCGGTCGATGATCGGCGAGCCGTCCATGCTCATATCCATGATGCCGCCCCACATCCGTACCATGCGGGCGCGCCCGATCATCGGCATCAGCGTCATGCCGCCTTCGCAGACATCCTCGACCACCGGCAGGTTGCCGCGCTGGGCGTAGGAATTGTACATGTCGATGTCGCCGCCGAAGACGAGGCCGCCCTTGTCGGACTGGCTGATATAGAAATGGCCGCCGCCATAGGTGATGACGCCGGGGATGATCGGCTTCAGCCCCTCGCTGACAAAGGCCTGCAGGACATGGCTCTCGATCGGAAGGCGCATGCCCGCCGCCTGCATCACGCGGCTGCTGCTTCCGGCAACGGCACAGCCGACCTTGCGCGCGGCGATGAAGCCGCGGCTTGTCTCGACGCCCGTGCAGCGCCCGTTCTGGATACGGAAGCCGGTGACCTCGCAATTCTGGATGATGTCAACGCCGCGCCGGTCGGCTCCGCGGGCATAGCCCCATGCCACCGCATCGTGGCGGACAGTGCCGCCACGCCGCTGCACCAGAGCCCCCATGACAGGCAGGCGCGCATTGTCGAAATTCAGGAACGGGCATTCGGCGCGCAGCTGCGCGGCGTCAAGGAGTTCGGCATCGGCGCCGTGGAGGATCATCGCGTTGCCGCGCCGCCGGTAGGCGTCGCGCTGGGCGTCCGAATGATAGACATTGTAGACGCCGCGCTGGCTGACCATCGCGTTGTAGTTGAAATCCTGCTCCAGCCCTTCCCACAGCTTCAGCGAGAATTCGTAGAAGGGCTGGTTGCCGTCGAGGAGATAGTTGGACCGGATGATGGTGGTGTTGCGGCCGACATTGCCGCCGCCGATCCAGCCCTTTTCCAGAACCGCGACCGAGGCTTCGCCGAACTGGCTGGCCAGGTAATAGGCTGTTGCAAGCCCGTGCCCGCCGCCGCCGACAATGACGAAATCATAGGCTGGCTGGGGCGACGGGTCGCGCCATGCCGGTCGCCATCCACGATTGCCAGAAAGGCCCTCGCGCAAAATCCGGAAACCGGAATATCCCCCGTTCAGTCCCATGACACCTCGCGTCGGGCCTGATGCCCGCTTCTGTCCCTAGACACAGCCATCATTCTCGGCTCTGCGCAACTGTCTAGCGGCCACCAAGCGACATTTTGTTGCATAAATCGGCAATCCGGCGGGCGGCGTGCTGTCACACCTCGCGAAGAAGCGGCGCCGGCTTGCGGCCGAGTGTCCTTACCGCACCGGCCAGGCCCAGCATCGCGGTGGCGGTCGCCCCGGCCATGGTGGTGCCGAGGACAAGCAGGAAATCCAGCTCGAAGTCGGAATTCAGGAACCCGGAGATCATGCCCCAGCTGGCGATGCTGCCGATGATCGCGGCCGCCATCGCAGCCAGCAGGCCGAGCAACGCATATTCCATGAACCAGGCGATGCTGATCGCGACCCTTGTCGCGCCAAGCACCTTCAGGATGACCGAATCCGCCAGCCGTTGCGCCTCGGTGCTGGCGACGGTGCCTGCCAGCACGGCGATGCCGGCGACCAGCGTCACCAGTGCGGTCATCTGCACCGCTGCGCCGAGAAGCCCGATCACGCGCTGCGCGGTGTCGACCGCTTCGCGAACCGAGATCGCGGAGATGTTGGCAAAGACGGCGGCGATGTTGCGGTCCACCCGTATGGCCGCATCCTCGTCGTCGGCATGGGCGGTCGCCATCCAGCTGTGCGGGGCCTTGTCGAGGACGCCCGGTGACAGGACAAAGACGAAATTGATGCTGAAGCTCTCCCACTCGACATCGCGGATGTTGGTGATCTCGGCGGTGACGGGCCTGCCAAGGACATTGAAGCTCACCGTATCGCCGATCCAGACGCCAAGCTCGTTGGCTTCCTCGGCCGTCATCGAGGCAAGTGGCGTGCCGTCATAATCCTCCGGCCACCATTCACCGGCGATCAGCTCGCCGCTCTCCGGCTGGGTCGCCGACCAGGTCAGCGCGCGGTCGCCCCGCAGCACCCATGCCGACCCGTTGCGCATGTCGTAATCCGCGGCGGCGACGCCGCCAAGCTCGGTGACCCGGCCGCGCAGCATCGGTGTCTTCGCCACCTGTGAAATGCCTTCGGTCCCGGACGCGATCTCCATGAAACGGTCGATCTGGTCAGGCTGGATGTCGATAAAGAACCATGCCGGCGCGTCATCGGCGACGCGGGTGTCGATCTGCCGGCCGATATTGGCCTGCGACAGCGCCACCGTCACCAGAACCGACAGGCCGAGGCCGAAAGCGATGACGATGGCCCGCACCGGGCTTCCCGGACGGGTGATCGCCGACAGCGCCAGCCTTGCCGGTACATAGCGCGGCGCGGGTATGCGTCGCAGCGCGAAGAGCAAGGACTCGCCAAGCCCGGCAAGAAGCGCGATCGCCCCGATCGAACCGCCGATAAAGGCAAGCGTCAGCCGCCAGTCACGTGTCGCGACAAGCGCGAGCGCGGCCAGCGCTAGCAGGGCCGCCAGCGCGATAACGAGGTACCTTGGCCTTGGCCGTCCGGCCGGAATCGCGCTCAGCCGGCGGAACAGGTTCGCGGCCCGCACTTCCTCGGCCTTGGCAAGCGGCCACAGGGCGAACAGGAAGGATGTGACCATGCCGAACCCGGCAGCGATGGCCAGCGGCAGGGGATAGACCGACACCGCGATCGGCACGGTGACATAGGATGACAGCAGGTCAATGGCGAAGACCGGCGCGACGGCGGCAAGGAACACCCCCAGCAGCACGCCGAGGCCCGCGATCAGCATCACCTGAAGAAGATAGATCCGGAAGATCAGCCGCGACGGGGCGCCAAGGCATTTCAGCGTCGCGATGACCGGCATGCGGCTGCCGAGCCAGGCCCGCACCGCCCCGGCGACGCCAAGCCCGCCGATCAGCAGGGCGGTCAGCCCGACAAGGACGAGGAACACTTCGGTCCGGTCAATGAAGACGTCGAAGCCCGGAGCCGCATCAAGCAGGTCGCGCACCCGCACCGGTCCGCCTGCCGTTCCGGCTTTCAGCGCCTCGACGGCGGCGCTGCGCTCGGCCTCGTTGTCGATAAGAAGGCGTGTGCGAAAGGTGACCATGGCGCCGGGCTGGCGCAGGCCTGTCGCCTCGAGTGTCGTCAGGGAGACAAGGACGCGAGGCCCGAAGGTCACGAAGCTGACCGAACGGTCCGGCTCGTATTCCAGCGTGTCGCTGACCTCCAGCTCGGCATTGCCGATCCTGACAGTTGATCCGCCCGCCAGCCCGAGGCTGCGCGCCAGCTGCGGGTCGATGACGACCTTGCCGTCGGCAAGGGCAGGCGCCAGTGCGCCGCCGCTGCCAAGCTCGGCCGCCCCGACCATCGGCCAGGCGTCATCCACCGCCTTCAGCGCGACAAGGCGGCGTTCCTCGCCGACCTGCAGCATCGCCCGCATCGTCATGGTGCGTGACAGCGTGCCGTATTCCTGCGCCGTGGCGAGGACCGGGTCAGGCGTCGGCATGTAGAGGCTGCGAAGCTCGACATCGCCGCCGAGAAGAAGACGCGCATTGCCGGCGATCCCGTCGCGCATCGCCTCGGCCACCGAACCGACGGTGCCGATGGCGGCGACGCCCAGCATCAATGCGCCAAGGAACACGCGGAAGCGGGCCACCGATCCGCGGATCTCGCGGCGTGCCATCCGCCAGGCGAGCGCCCAGCCGGATTCGCCGGGGCTGATCGGGCCGGGGCCGATTGGACTTGCAGCGTTGGTCATGCTGCGCCGGCCTTGGTCTTCCGGTCGCCGACGATGCGGCCGTCCTCGATGGTCAGGACACGCTCGCAGCGTTCGGCAAGGTCGGCGTCATGGGTTACGAGAACCAGCGCCGCGCCGGCGGATTTTGTTGCCTCGAACAGGGTGGCGATGACCTTCTCGCTGGTGCCGCTGTCCAGATTGCCTGTCGGCTCGTCGGCCAGAAGAATGCGCGGCCGCGTCGCGATGGCACGGGCAATGGCAACGCGCTGCTGCTCGCCGCCCGACATCTGGTCGGGAAGATGCGTCTTGCGGTGGCCGAGCCCGACCGCCTCCAGCGCCGTCGCGGCCATCTCGTCGGCGTCGCGCCGCCCGGCAAGCTCCATCGGCACGGCGACATTCTGCAGCGCCGTCATTGACGGGATCAGGCGGAAGGCCTGAAAGACAATGCCGACCTGATCGCGGCGCAGCGCCGCCAGCGCATCCTCGCCCATTGTCGTGATATCGTTTTCGGCAAGGCTGATGCTGCCGCCGGTCAGGCTTTCCAGCCCGGCCATGATCATCAGCAGGCTTGTCTTGCCGGCGCCGCTTGGCCCCAGCACGCCGACCGTCTCGCCGGCCTCGATCGACAGGCTGATGCCGCGCAGGATTTCAACCATGCCTTCGGCGCTGGACAGGGCGAGCCTCGCCTCGTCGAGCATAATGACCGGCGCGGCCGACTGGTGCGCCTTTTCGGATGAAGGCGATGAAACGGTGTGGTCTGTCATGGGCGGTGTTCCGGTGAAGGGTATCGTCGGCCTGACGGCTGGACTTGGCCGCGTTGGCCTCTTAAATCAGTAGCATCGTAACCGGAACGTCTTCCGGGTGTCGAAGATAGAATGGATATGGTGGCTGTTATGAGGGTGATCAACGGTTTAGTCCAGTCGGCGCGCCGGTTTTTCTGCCTTTTCGCGATCGCCGTCTTCGGCATGGCCGCATTGCCTGCTCTGGCGGACACGCGCCTGCTGGTGCTCGGTGACTCGCTTGTTGCCGGATATGGCCTGCCGCCGGGACAGAGTTTCCCGGCACAGCTCGAGCGTGACCTGAAGGCATCCGGACGTGACGTCACGGTGATCAACGCCGGGGTGTCGGGCGACACCACGGCCGGCGGTCTGGCGCGCCTCGACTGGTCGCTGGCCGACAACCCGCAGGCGGTGATCATCGTCCTTGGCGGCAACGACATGCTTCGCGGCCTGCCGCCCGAGGCCGCGGCGGCCAATCTCGATGCCATCATCACCGGGCTCGGCTCGCGCGGGATCGAGGTGCTGCTGGCCGGCATGATGGCGCCGCGCAACATGGGTCCGGCCTATGTCGATGCCTTTGACGCGATGTATCCGGATCTGGCGGACCGGCACGATATCGAATTCTATCCCTTTTTCCTCGACGGGGTGGCTCTGGACCCGGCGCTGAACCTTGATGACGGCTTGCATCCGAACGAGGCCGGAATCGCCGAGATCAGCCGTCGCATCATGCCTGTTGTCATCCGTCTGCTGGCGCGTCTGGACAGCTAGGCCGCAGGCATCCCAAAATTCTTTGCATCACCCCGCTAGGTGTCTTACATTGCCGCCGGATTTCACATTCTTGCCATGATCCGCAGGCAGAAACACGGTTGTGGATACAAGACAGGAATGTCAGGGCAGAAAGGAACTTGGTCGGGACATGAAAATGACGCGCAACCTCTTTGTCATGGGTATGGCCGCCGCAATGGTCATGCTGTCGGGTCTGTCCGCGCAAGCGGCCGAGCCGAAGCGGATGCTGAGCGAAAAGGACTGGGAAGCCTTCCGTGTGGACGGCGACAAGGGACGGACCTGTTTCATCAGCTCGCTGCCGACCAAGTCGAAGGGCAAGTACGATCCGAACAACCGTGGTGAAGTCCGCGTCTTCGTCTCGCACGGCCCGGGCAAGGCCGAGCGCAACGTCGTCCAGTTCACCGCCGGCTACAAGCACAAGAAACATTCCGATGTAACGGTGAATATCGACGGCAGGAAATTCACCCTCTTCACCATCGAGGGTCGTGCCTATGCGGAATCCGAGGAAGACGACATCGCCATGATCCGCGCCATGAAGCGCGGCAGCAAGATGACCGTGGTCGGCACCTCCAGCCGCGGCACCAAGACAACCGACACCTATTCGCTGTCCGGGTTCACCAAGACCAAGAACCTGATCGACAAGACCTGCAGCTAGGCTGCTTCGCAAGGTCACCGGACGCGGCCGGCACGGCCGCCAATGACGAGGCGGCGCGCATTGCGCGCCGGAAATGATGGACCAGGCATTGAACGTTGCTGACGCCGCCGCATCGACGGACGGCGCGCGCATGGCGCTTCTCGGGATGGATATCGCCGAGCTGGAGGCCGCCGTCACCGGGGCCGGGCTGCAGAAATTCCGCGCCCGCCAGCTGTGGCGCTGGGTCTGGCGTCACGGCCTGACCTCCTTCGACGAGATGAGCGACCTCGGCAAGCCGGTGCGCGAGCAGTTCGCGGCGATGTTCAGCCTCGACCGGCCGACCGTCACCCGTCGCCTGCAATCGACCGACGGCACGATCAAATGGCTGCTCCGCTTTGCCGACGGGAACGAGGCCGAAACCGTCTATATTCCGGATAATGACCGCGGCACGCTGTGCATTTCCTCGCAGGTGGGATGCACCCTGACCTGCAGCTTCTGCCACACCGGCACGCAAAAGCTGGTGCGCAACCTGACCGCGGCCGAGATTTGCGGCCAGGTAATGCTGGCGATGGACGAGCTCGGCGACTGGCCCGCCGGCAAGCCCGAGCGGCGCCTGACCAACATCGTGCTGATGGGCATGGGCGAGCCGCTGTTCAACTATGACAATGTCGTCACCGCGATGCGCATCATCATGAGCGGCGAGGGCGTCGGCCTGTCAAAGCGGCGGATCACCCTGTCGACGTCGGGCGTGGTGCCGGAAATCATCCGCTGCGGCGGCGACCTGGGGGTCAATCTTGCGATCTCGCTCCATGCCGTTCGCGACGAGCTGCGTGACGAGCTGGTGCCGATCAACCGCAAATATCCGCTTGCCGAGCTGATCGAGGCCTGCCGGAACTATCCCGGCCTGTCCAACGCGCGCCGCATCACCTGGGAATATGTGATGCTGGACGGGGTGAATGACAGTGACGAGGATTGCGCGGCGCTGCTGAAGCTGATCAAGGGCATTCCCTCGAAACTGAACCTGATCCCGTTCAATCCGTGGCCGGGAAGCCCGTATGAATGCTCCTCCGACGAACGTATCGAGGCCTTTGCGGCGAAAGTCCTGAAGGCGGGCTATGCCTCTCCGGTCAGGACGCCGCGCGGCCGCGACATCCTGGCTGCCTGCGGGCAGCTGAAATCGGCATCGGAGCGTGGCCGCAGGCAGCGCACGGGCACCGCATCGGCACGCGAGAGCGCGCCATCGGATGCGACAACATGAATGTCCGCAAAAGCGGTCGCAAATCCTTGAATCAGCGGCCTTTGCCGAATATATTTAGGAACAACAGGTTATCGATCAGGGGGTAACAATGGCTGATAATCGCTTTATGAACACCAGCGCTGCCGAGGCGACACAGGTCGATCTCGGACTGCGCAGCTACATGCTCGGCGTCTACAACCACATGACGACCGCGCTTTTGATGACCGGTTTCTTCGCCATGGCGCTGAACTGGGTTGTCCTGAACGTTGCCGGAGTCGGCCAGCTGGTCTACGGCACACCGCTCAAGTGGGTGGTCATGCTGGCACCGCTTGGCATGGTCTTCTGGCTGTCGGCACGCATGCATGCGATGTCCTCCGCCAAGGCGCGCAACATGTTCTATGTCTATGCCGCGCTGATGGGCCTGTCGCTGAGCTCGATCCTGCTGGTCTATACCGGCGCCAGCGTCGCACGGGCCTTCTTCATCACCGCAGGCGCTTTTGCCGGTCTCAGCCTCTATGGCTACACCACCAAGCGCAGCCTGTCGGCGATGGGCTCCTTCATGCTGATCGGCCTGTTCGGCCTGATCCTCGGCTTCATCGTGAACATCTTCCTTGGCTCCACGACGCTGGATCTGGCGCTGTCCGCCATCGGTGTTCTGGTATTCGCAGGCCTGACCGCCTGGGACACCCAGAAGATCAAGCTGATGTATATGGCCGGCGACAGCTCCGAGGTGCGTGAGAAGAAGTCGATCTACGGGGCGCTGACGCTCTATCTCGATTTCATCAACATGTTCATCATGCTGCTGCATCTGTTCGGCAACCGCGAATAGCCAGCCGCGGACCGCAGACCAACATCGCGCCCGTGCCCCCTCGGCACGGGCGTTCTTTTTGAGAAGAAGACGGAGTTCCGGCCATGGCTGATCTGGGAAGCTATCTCGCCAAACATGCGGAGCCGGCGGTCGCCGGGATCATTCTGGCGCTTGCCGGCGCGGCATCGGCGATCGCTGCCGAGATCAGGATGCCGGCAACATCCCTCGACGAGGCGGCCGGCGCGGTCAATGCCGACGGCGACACGCAGAAGAAGCTGGATGTGATCGCCGACGACATCGTGCTGGAAGCGCTCGCCGGGACCGGTGTGGCATCCTATCTGTCCGAAGAGCGTGATGCGGCTGTTCCGGTCGACCCTGAAGGCGCGATGATCGTCGCCTGCGATCCGCTGGACGGCTCGTCCAATATCGGAGTGAATGTGTCGGTCGGCACGATCTTCTCGCTTCTGCTGGCATCGGGTGGCGAGCTGCAGTCGGGACGCAGCCAGCTGGCTGCCGGTTTCTTCGTCTACGGCCCGCAGACGACATTGCTTTTGACCGTCGGAAATGGCACCGCTTCCTTCCGCATGGATGACGATGGCGGGTTCCGCCTGCTGGAAGAGCGGGTGACCATTCCGCAGACGGCGCGCGAATTTGCCATCAACGCCTCGAACCGGCGGCACTGGCCGGCCCCCATTACCCGTTATGTCGATGGCTGCCTCGCCGGCGCCGACGGGCCGCGGGGCAAGGATTTCAACATGCGCTGGGTGGCCTCGCTCGTCGCCGAGACCTGGCGGATCATCAGCCGGGGCGGTGTCTTCTTGTATCCGTCCGATGCCCGCAAGGGATATGAATCCGGCCGCCTGCGCCTCGTCTATGAAGCGGCGCCGGTCGCCATGCTGGTGGAACAGGCCGGTGGCCGCGCCACCGACGGGGCCGCGGATATTCTGGATATTGTCCCGCAGACGCTTCATCAGCGGGTGCCGCTTGTTTTCGGTGCGGTGGAAGAGGTCGCGGCGGTCGCCGACGAGTACGCAGCGGGCTAGCGCGCGGCTAGCCTTCGATTTCGGCCTTCAGGATCGCGGCGAGGCCGCTTTCGTAATCCGGATAGAGAAGATCAAGGCCGAGCTCCGGCCCGATCACCTTTGACGCGACCTTCCGGCGCGAGACATAGAAGCTGCGCGCCATCGGCGAGAGATTCGCCTCTTCGAGGCTTTGCGGCTGCGGCGGCTCGACCCCGATCAGGCCGGCGGCATGCCGCACCACATCGCCTTGCGGCGCCGGCTTGTTGTCGGCGAGATTGATGATCCGGCCGCGGCGCGGCTGCGCCATCGCCGCCTCGATGACGCGGCAGATATCCTCGACATGGATGCGGTTGAACACCTGGCCGCGATGCTCGATGATCCGTGATGTGCCGTCGCGCAGGGCGTCGAACGGGCTGCGTCCCGGGCCATAGATTCCGGCGGCGCGGAAAATCTCGGTGCCGAGAAGATCCAGCCAGCGCTGCTCTGCCTCGACGCGGGCGCGTCCACGTGCCGTCGCCGGACCGGTCGGCGTGTCCTCATAGCAGAAGCCGTCGGGCGTATCCGGATAGACCGAAGTCGCCGAGACATAGCCCGACCAGCCTTTGAAATCCGCGATCAGCTCGCCATGCGCGTCGAGCACCGGATCGCTGCCGCCGATGGCGGTGATGGTGGTGATCAGCGCGTCGACGCCGTCCAGTGCCGCTTCCGGATCGGCAAGCGGCCGGTCATCGGCGAATTCATGGATTTGCCATCCGGCTTCGGCTTGTGCGGCCAGCCGTGACGGGGTGCGGGTGGTGCCGCGCACCTGCCATCCCGCTGCCGCCAGCCTGTGGCCGAGCGGCCTGCCGACATATCCCAGCCCGAAGATGAAAACCGTCCCTGCCATGCCGTCTGCCCCCCTCAGCTGCCGTCTGCCAGCTGCGTCCTGACAAGCGCGGCGTCGAGCCTGCGCCCCTGCCAGTCGAGCCGCCAGTCCAGATGCGGCCCGGTGGACCTGCCTGTGGACCCGACCGTGCCGATCATCGCGCCCCGCGCCACCTCGTCACCTTCCGCCACCGTCACGCTGTCGAGATGCAGAAAGGCGGAATTCAGGCCGAGCCCGTGTGTCAGCAGAATGGTCCAGCCGGAAAAATACAGGTCGCGGACAAGGGTCACACGCCCGCCGGCCGGCGCCGTCACCGGTGTGCCTCTTGGCGCGGCGATGTCGATCCCGTAATGCGGCTGGCGCGGCTCGCCGTTCAGGATGCGCTGGCTGCCATAGACGCCGGTGACGCGGCCGGTGACCGGCATGTCGAACCCCTTCAGGAAATCGCCGGCGTGGCGTCCCGCTTCTTCCCTGCTCCGCGCGGCTCTCACCGCTGCGGAATCTGCCCCGATGCGGTCCAGAACCGCTTGTGGCGGCGTCACATGATCGCGTTTCAGCCCGTCGATCCGCTGGATGTCATAGGTCCGCTGGCCGGCAGAGAATGTAACGGTCCGCTCGTTCCCTGACGGCGTGGTCACGGCAAGGCGCACGGGATCGTCACTGTCGCGGTGGAAGCCGATGATGAAATGCCCGTCAGTGGCCATGCGCAGTGCCGCGTCGTCCAGTTCGAGGCCGGTGCCGGGTTCGGCACGGCCGAGGATCATGCCGCCCTCGACGGCGCTGCCGGCAAGCCAGGTGACACCGGCCACTTCGGGCAGCTTTGTCCCGCCGGCATGAAGCGGCGCGGCAAGAAGAATCGCCATGGCGAGGAAAACAGATCTGAACAGGCTTGGCTTGGTCATGGGCGGACGCTACCATCACACGTCGCGTTTGGCACGCCGAAAGGCATGCCGCGGCCGCAGTCACATACCCATCCCGCGCAGGCGATCCGGCCTGCCTTTTCGAAAGACCGTCACATGTCGAATGTCACCCATGAAAAAGTCGTCATCATCGGTGCCGGTGCCGCCGGCCTGACAGCTGCCATCTACACTGCGCGCGCCAATCTCTCGCCGGTGATCATCGCCGGCCTTCAGCCCGGCGGGCAGATGACCATCACCACCGATGTCGAGAACTATCCCGGTTTCGCCGAGGTGATCCAGGGGCCCTGGCTGATGACCGAGATGCAGTCGCAGGCTGAAAATGTCGGCGCGCGGGTCGTCTATGACATCGTCACGGCGCTCGACGCCTCGTCGCGGCCGTTCCGGATGACGCTCGATTCCGGGGACGAAATGACAGCCGATTCGGTGATTGTCGCCACAGGCGCCTCGGCCAAGTGGCTGGGGCTTGAATCGGAACAGACATTCAACGGGCGCGGCGTGTCCGCCTGTGCCACCTGTGACGGCTTTTTCTACCGCGACCGCGATGTGGCGGTGATTGGCGGCGGTAACACGGCCGTCGAGGAAGCGCTCTATCTTGCCAATATCTGCAAGTCGGTGACGCTGGTTCACCGCCGTGACACGCTGCGTGCCGAGCAGATCATGCAGGACCGACTGCTCCGGCATGAGAAAATTGAGCTGCTCTGGAATCGTGAGGTTGCCGAGGTTTTGGGTGACGATGACGGTGTCTCGGCTCTGCGTCTTGCCTCGACTGCTGGCGAGGAGGATCTGGAAATTGCGGTCCATGGCATGTTTGTTGCCATTGGCCATGATCCGGCGACGGCTGCCTTTGCCGGTGTTGTCGATCTTGACGAACGTTCGAGTTATTTGAATCTGGCCGATGATCGTGGTTTGTCTGACGCTACACAATACAATTCAACAGAGCTTGAGGAAATCGCCGAATTCGGCCTGTACGCAATAGCCCAGATTGGTAATAGTATGAATATTGACGGTGATATCGAAATGTATATGGGGCCCTCTGATAAGTTGAAAGAGCTTCTATCAACTTCCTATCGATTGATCGGTAGTGATGAGCAAACGGTTGAGGAGTCTATCGAACGATTGAATCAAGATCTTAAAGGTGACTATGATGCAATTTTGGAATTACCTGCCACTTTAAAAGAAATTAATTCTAAAGATGGATCTACCGTAGAAGTTGGAGCTATACTAGGCTCTATTTCTGAAAATGGTTCAAATACAAAGAAAAAAGAAATAATTGAAAAGGTTAAACCAATTTCAAGAGATATAGATAATAAGAATGTAGTAAATTTAGAAGCACAAAAAAAAGAACCTAGAATCTTTGAGGAAAAAAATAATGATAAAAATGTAGAAGATGAACCACTTATTTTAACTAATGAAGTTGAGGAACCTAAAGATGTAAAAGTTAAAAAACAATCACAAAATCAATCTTTATCTCCAGCAGTAAGAAAAATAGTTACTGAAAATAAAATTGATTTAAAAAAAATTAAAGGTTCAGGGAAAGATGGACGAGTTTTGAAAGGTGATTTAATAAATT
>ENA-OSEY01001081-OSEY01001081.1-marine-metagenome-genome-assembly--contig:-NODE-1081-length-19236-cov-11.428415_pt1 | contig 19236 bp, 18 predicted proteins | sample MGYA00248465_ERZ534230 | MGnify/ENA primary metagenome ERZ534230 (study PRJEB26409, sample SAMN06344110) | marine metagenome | isolation source: Sea water from surface | place: Atlantic Ocean:Southern...
TTTTTTAATGATACGGCGACCACCGAGATCTACACTCTTTCCCTACACGACGCTCTTCCGATCTCAAAGGGCGGCTCATCTTTGCTATGCTTTTCTATAATGTTGGGGTTTATTTTTTCTTCCAGAGGCTTTCTACGGTCATGAGATTTATTCTTCTGCTTCTGATATCACAACTTTCTATGGCTGATTTTTTAGAAAGAAAAGATGTCCAGACATTTATTTCTGAGACAGTAAAGAGCACCTCACTTACAAAACAAGAAGTTGAAAACTATCTTTCTAGGGCTGAAATAATTCAGAGAGTAATAAGGAGTAGAGATAATCAACCCGAGGTTAAATTTTCATGGAATAGGTATAGGAATATTTTTTTAAAACAATCAAGGATTCGTGACGGGGCAGAATTCCTAGATACCCATTCTGAGCTTTTCAAAAAGATTGAAGATGATTTTGGAGTATCTAAATTTTATATTGCTTCAATAATTGGGGCTGAAACTAATTTCGGAAAAAACATGGGAACCCTAAATCCACTTGATGCAATAGTAACCCTTACCTTTGAATCCAATAGTAAATTTTGGAGAAAAGAGCTTGTTCAGCTTTTGCTTTTAGCAAAGGAATATAACTTGAATCCTAAGGAAATGAAAAGTTCTTGGGCTGGAGCGCTCGGATTGGGGCAATTTATTCCATCCAGTTATCTAGCCTATGGGGTAGATTATGATATGGATGGCAAAGTGGATATGACAAATTCAATTAATGATGGAATTGCAAGTGTTGCAAATTATTTAAAAGTTCATGGTTGGCAAAAAGATAAACCAGCTATATTGCAATTTAAAATTAATGATAAGTTCAAGGATTATAATGAGGATCAAATAGAAGCATATAACTTTCCGCATAAGATTAATAACTTCAGAACTCGAATTAGTTCAGAGCAAATGAAAGCAATGGACTTAACAAGTCTAAGTTTTGAAGGTAAGGCAACACCTTTATTTGTTGTCGAAGGCAATGAAAGCAAACTATATTTGGGATTTGACAATTTTATCGTAATAACTAAATATAACCGTAGTAGTTACTACGCATTGGTTATACATCAATTAGCTTTGGCAATATCGAATGAATTCAACAAGAGTAATTAAATTTTTAACCTTAACTCTAATTTCTGGAGCCTTGCTGGCGATTCCAAGACCTCCAGATCTTGGAATAGGAAGCTACGTTCTTTATGAACCAAGTACAAAAAAGATTATTGTTAGTTTCAATGAAAACGAAAGTGTTGAGCCCGCAAGTCTTACAAAATTAATGACAAGTTATGTTGTCGCTGACTATTTAAAAGATGAGTTTATAAGTCTTGAAGACAACCCAAGAATATCAATTAAAGCATGGCAAACACCGGGTTCAAAGATGTTTATACGTGAAGGCACTAACGTTAAAGTATCAGATCTCATTAAAGGAATGATTATCCAGTCAGGCAATGATGCAAGTGTCGCTTTGGCAGAACATATTGCAGGTAGTGAAGAAAATTTTGTTTATTTAATGAATGAGTATGCAATTGAACTTGGTATGAAAAATTCAAACTTCAATAATGCAACTGGACTTCCTGATCCTGAAAATGTTACATCAGCACTTGATCTTGCGATACTTACCTCTTCAATAATTGAGGACTTTCCTGATCACTATAAGATCTATTCAGAGAAAACCTTTACCTATGGAGGAATTACTCAGGGATCACGTAATAGACTCCTTTGGCGCGATGACATTTTTGATGGTGGAAAAACTGGATACACAGAAAATGCTGGGTATTGCCTTGTAGGTGCTGCAAAAAGAGATGATATGCGATTGATAGCAGTTGTCCTTGGCAGTGAGAATGATAAACGATTTAATGATGTCACATTATTGATGAATTATGGTTTTAAGTACTTCAGTAAGGAAAAACGAATAATTAAAGATGAGCCTTTGAGCTCTATAAAAGTTATTGCAGGAGTAGAAGATGAGGTCTTTGTTGGAGCAAATGATGATGTAATTTTAACTTTACCCAAAGACATTGAATTGGAGTATTCGCTTATACTTCCAGATCAAGTTCTAGCTCCAGTTATTGCAGGAGATATTGTTGGAAGTGTCAAAGCAGTTGATGCTGAAGGCAATATTTTAGCTGAGGAAGATCTAATTTATTTAAGCTCAATTGATGAGCTTGGTTTTTTCGAAAGATTATTTGAAATAATTTGGAATTGGATACTGTCTTTATTTTCTTAACTTCTTTTTGTTAATTTCATGACAATCTCCTCTGCTATAATCCAAGGATCATTATTATTTACACCCTTAATGCTTTTATCCATAGAGTCTAAAAGCATGACAATTTTGCTTATGCTTTGGTGAGAGAGGTTTTTTGCAACTTCTTGATAATAAATAATTTGATTGTCCCATATACGAAGCGACTTTAAATTACTATTTCCATTCTTTAGTTCAATTAAAGCTCTGCAGTCTCGAGCAAGTATCCATAAAACCAAAGCTACAGAGTTTTTATCATTCCTTTTCATTGATCTAAGCAGGCTAAGCACTCCATTTAAATCATCTTTGGCAATCAATTCAAAAAGTTTAAAATTATTTTGAATTGAGTTATCAAAAAATAAATCTTCTAAGCTATCAAGATCATCTTCAATCAATAAAGTATGTTCAATATCATTTTGGAGGCTTTGGAAGTTTCCTTCATAAAGTCCGATAAGAAAATCAATATTTTCAGAGGAATTAAACTTTTGTGGTAGAGAATTTGATAGATAATTTTTGATGTCATTTTTTGTATTAACTGCACAGTGTATTATTTGTGATTTTTCTGATAAGACAGGAAAAAAATCTTTCTTAAAAGTTTTTTCTGTTAAATTTGGAACCTCAATAATTATCAGGTTTTCAGAAGAATTCTCATTGATTAGATTTAGTCTAGATAGTATTTCTTTTGACGTTCTGTTTTTATTGAATGCTATTTCAATAATTTTCTGTTCGCTAAATAAGCTATTTGAAAGGTTTGCAGCTTGAAAATCACTTTCAAAATCTGAATTTTCAAGATCAAGCTTAATTTTCTCAAAGTCACCGCTTATCTTGCTTTTGATATTTTTTTTGATCTTAAAAATTAAGGAAGGCTCGTCTCCAAACAAAACAATTTGCTTGGCTTTCAGCTCTCCTTGATTAAGAAATTCAAAAGGATTAGTCATGGCTATATTTACGATTAATATGATCGCAAAGTTTATACATCATAACTTGTTCAATTTCACTGCTCTGATTTGACGCCATATTACTTGAAAGGAAATTTGTTTCTGAAACTTCCTCAACTTTGAATTCGAATATTTCATCAGCATCTAAGGTTTCAAAGTTGGTTGTGAGAATTGATTTTGAGTCAAATTCTAGCCCCAAGTTATTTATATTTTCTGTAGTTGTCTCAATGCTTAAATTGCTTAAATAAAGTTCCTGCTTAAGTCCACTCAGGCAAGTGCTCAAAATAAATCTATGTTCGGCTGTAAAAGAGTTATCAAAAGATACTCTTCCAAAGCTTTTTTCATCGATAGATGAACATCCAATAATGAGAAGTGGAATTATGAATCTAATTATGAACAAAATTTAATATCTTATTTTTTATAAAAATTACCTTAATTATATTCTTGTTCCCTAAATGTCTGGAAACATTTTCATGTTCTTTTGCTAATTTTTCGATTTCATCTTGTTTCATAGAAACTGGAACAGTCAAATTTGCTCTGACCTTCCCATTTACTTGTACGACAATGTTTACTTCCTGGGAGCTATCTATAAAAAAGCTATCCTCAGGCCATCTTATGGTGTTGATATCACCTTTAAAGTTAATTGAATAAATTTTTTCACAGATATGAGGTGCAATTGGAAATAATGATATGAGCAAGAATTGAAAGCATTCATCAAAATCTTTTTTCTCACAGCTAATTGTTTCATTTGAGATTCTTGAAGAAATATTATTTAAAATTTCCATACATGATGAAACAATAGTATTTAGGTTTAGCCTTTTTTTATAGTCGTCATTTATCTTGGAAAATATTTTTATATTCTCTAATTTCAGACTTTCAGAATTTTTGTCGAATTTAGATTCATCAAAATTATTAACTTTATTTGATAGGTTCCAGAGCCTTTTCAAAAACTTATGACATCCTTCTAAACCACTATCTGACCACTCTAAAGACTGTTCAGGTGGGCTTGCAAAAATCATAAATGTTCTAATTGAATCAGCCCCAAATTTTTCAATGTATGGTTCAGGATCAACTGTATTGCCTTTAGATTTTGACATTTTAGCTCCATCCTTTAATACCATCCCTTGTGTTAACAATTTTTTAAATGGCTCATCACTTTTGACATATCCAAGATCTCTTAATACTTTATGGAAGAATCTGGCATACAGTAAATGTAAAATAGCATGCTCGATCCCTCCGATATAAATATCTACAGGCAGCCAATAGTTGCTTCTAGCATCAAAAGCTTGCTTATTGTTATCAGACGAGGGATATCTTGCGTAATACCATGAAGATTCCATAAAAGTATCAAATGTATCGGTTTCTCTTTTAAAGCCGTCCAACTCATCTATAAAGTCGTTATTTTGTGCAAGAGGAGTAGATGTATCTTCATTGATAGGCAGAAGCACAGGTAAATCTTTAATATTTGCAGTTTGAGGTTTGCCGTCTTTATAAATTATGGGAATGGGGCAACCCCAATATCTTTGTCTACTAATTCCCCAGTCATTCAAACGCCACTCAACAACTTTCATCCCCTTTCCTGCGTCTTCAAGCTTTGTAGTAATTTTTTTAATAGCAGCTTCTGACTCTTGACCATTAAATTCATTTGAATTAATTAAAACTCCTTTTGTTATTAACGGTAATTCGTCTGTTTCAGCATTCTTGATTACCTGTCTAATTGGAATGTTATATTTAGTTGCAAATTCAAAGTCTCTCTCATCATGTGCGGGCACACCCATAATTGCTCCTGAACCGTAATCAATAAGAACATAGTTAATAATCCAAACTGGCACTTTTTCACCAGTAAGGGGGTGTATTGCTTTTAACTTTGTTTCAAGTCCCTTTTTATCTGCAGTTAAAAGTTCTGCTTCAGCAGCTTTATTTTTTGAGCAACTGTCCAGAAAAGATGCTACTTGTTTATCGTCTTTTGCAAGTGATTTTGAGATTGCGTGATGTGGCGATATTCCAAGGAAAGAAACACCGAAAATTGTATCTGGACGAGTAGTAAATACCTTTAAATCTTGCTTTATCTCTTCAATTTGAAAACTAACTTCAGCCCCTGTTGATTTCCCTAGCCAGTTTTTTTGCATGATTTTAACCTTTTCTGGCCAGTCTAAATTCTCCAGTTCAGCATTTAGTTCCTCAGCATATTTGGTGATTTTAATAAACCATTGATCAATTTCTTTTAATTCCACTTCAGCTCCTGATCGCCAGCCCCTTCCATCAATTACTTGTTCATTTGCAAGAACTGTTTGATCAACTGGATCCCAATTGACAAGCGATTTCTTGCGATATACTAGACCTTTTTCATACATCTCAATGAAAATTTTTTGTTCAAATTTATAGTAACTTGAATCACAAGTTTTGATCTCTCGCGACCAGTCATAGCTGTAGCCTAAACGTTGAAGTTGATTTTTCATTGATGCAATATTTTTATCTGTCCATTTCAAAGGATGGGTTTTATTTTGAATCGCAGCATTTTCTGCAGGAAGACCAAAGGAGTCCCACCCCATTGGCTGAAGCACATTAAATCCCTCAAGACGTTTAAATCTTGATATGACATCACCAATTGTATAATTTCGAACATGCCCCATGTGTAGTTTTCCAGATGGATATGGAAACATTGATAGGCAGTAGTATTTTGGACCATCCTCAACCGTAGAGAAAAGATTTCTTTTTTCCCATTCGCTTTGTGCCGCTAACTCAATTTCTTTATGACTATATTCATTCATCATCATTCACCATTTTTTCTTCAAGAAATTTTATGTAATGTCGGTATTCTCTAAAATCATCATTGGTTACTAATCTTCTATGAAGATCGACATTTGTTTTTATGCCCTCTATTACCGTTTCATCTAGCGCCATCTTCATTTTATTGAGAACTCGATCTCTATTTAAATCTTTAACGATAATCTCTGCAATCAGAGAGTCATAATAAGCCGGAACATCGTAACCAGAATATATTTGAGATTCAAATCTAACGTGATATCCACCTGGTCTATGTATTTGCATAATTCTTCCAGGAGATGGAACAAAACTATTTGGATCCTCGGCATTGATCCTGCATTGCATTGCATGGCCATTAATTTTTATTTTGCTCTGATCAAAGTTATAAACATCATTCATTGCTAACTCAAGCTGTGCTTGTACTAAATCAACTCCAGTTATCATTTCTGTTACTGTATGCTCTACCTGGATTCTGGTATTCATTTCAATGAAGAAAAACTCTCCATTTTCATAGAGAAATTCGAGTGTTCCTGCTCCCTCATAATTTAATTCACAACAAGCATTTACGGAAATTTGATAAATTTCATTAATTTTTTCATCAGGTATGTTTATAGCTGGCGCCTCCTCAATTACCTTTTGATACTTTCTTTGTAATGAGCAGTCTCTAGAAAATAGATGGACAGCATTTCCTTTTCCATCTCCAAATATTTGTATTTCTACATGTCTTGGTTTCTCTAAATATCGTTCAATAAAAACTAGATCACTACCAAATGCCGCATTCGCTTCAGACCTAGCATCCTCTATAGCATCCCAAAGTTCTGATAGCTCCCTCACAATTCTCATGCCTCGGCCACCTCCACCAGCAGCAGCTTTAATAATTACCGGAAGACCAACTTTTTTGACCTCATTCTCTATTTGTTCTTTACTCTCAACTGGACCTTCATACCCTGGAACAACTGGTACTCCTAATTGTCTCATGAGATTTTTTGCCTGTATCTTATCGCCCATCAAAGAAATAATTTCATGACTTGGACCTATAAATTTAAAACCACTATTCTTACATTTCTCAGCAAATTCAGCATTTTCAGAAAGAAAGCCATATCCTGGATAAATTCCGTCAACATTAGCTAATTCAGCTGCAGAAATAATTGCTGCTTCATTAAGATAACTGTCTTTGGAGTCTGGTGGACCTATGCATATTGCTTCGTCAGAAAGCTTCAAATGCTTCAAGTTTTTATCTGCTGTCGAGTATACAGAAGCAACTTGATATCCAAGTTCTTTTGCAGCACGTAAAGCTCTAATGGCAATGACGCCCCTATTTGCTATAAGAATCTTCTTAGTGCTATTCAATGGAAATTAAAATTTGATCAAATTCTACTGGCTGTCCATCTTGAATATGTATCTCTTTAATGATGCCTTCATGTTCGGATTTGACCTGATTCATCATTTTCATGGCTTCAACAATGCAGACTGTATCTCCAACACTTATTTTTTGTCCCACCTCTACAAAAGGGGATTTGTCAGGTGCAGGCTTTCTATAAAATGTCCCAACCATTGGTGATTTTATATTCTTGAGGCTATCATCTTCAATTTTCTCTTCAACATAAGCTTTTTTTGACTTCTTTTTTGGTTGAGATGCTTGCGATTTAGCAGATTGATGGACAATATGTTGTACATCTTTTTCCCTATTAATCCTTACACTTTCTTCACCTTCCCTAACTTCAATTTCGTTGAGATCAGACTCTTGAAGCATCTCAATTAATTTTTTGATTTTTCTAAGATCCATTATTCCTCCTTTAAAATTTTTCGAATTGCATATTCATAACCATCTAGACCTAGACCTACAATACAGCCCTCTGCAATATCACTAAAAAATGATACATGCCTAAATTCCTCTCTGGCAAAGACATTTGAAATATGTACTTCATAGAACTTAAACTTTACAGACAAAATAGCATCTCTTATAGCTATATTTGTGTGAGTATGCGCACCAAAATTAAACACACCAAAATCGTATTTATCCTGTTTCTGAGCATGAATTTTTTGAATTATTTCTTCTTCCGAATTGCTTTGAAAAAAATCGATATCTGCATCAAAATTTATAGATTTGATATTGTTCTCTAGATCGGAAAGTGAGAGATCTCCATACATATCAGTCTCTCGTTGGCCGAGCATGTTGAGATTGACTCCATTTATGACTAAAATTTTCATTTAAGCGATTTTAAACGAAATTAAATACATTTTCAAAGCATTTAGATGTATTTTTCAAAAGAAAAATAAATATTATTTATGAATTTTAAAGATTTTTTTGTTATTTTCTTTCAAAAATCATAACTTCTTTTGACTTCAAGAATACTGTATTTGATTATAACTTCTCTAAGTATATAATTATCACCCTTTATGAAAAGACTATCAAGAAAGTTTCCAAGCACTAGATCAAGAAGACTTAGAAAAAATCATGTCATTAGGGACTTGGTTTCAGATGTAACAATTAACAAATCAAAATTAATCCAACCATTATTTGTGTCCGATGAAAATTCTAAAAACATTGATTTAGATTCTATGCCTGGACAAAAGTTGTTCTCAAGACAAGGATTGATAAAAGAAATCGATATGCTCCTATCGCTAGGCATAAACACAGTTGCCATTTTTCCAAATTTATCTTTGGTTAAAAAAGATATTACAGGCAGCGAAGCAATAAATCCTGACAATTTTATTTGTGAGACGATAAAAACTATTAAAGATAAGTTTCCTGAACTTATAATTATTTCTGATGTAGCGCTCGACCCATACACCTCCACAGGCCATGATGGAATTGTTATCAATAATTATGTGGACAATGATGAGACACTAAAAATGCTTCAGAAAATGTCTATTAATCTTGCAGCTAGTGGCTCAGATATTCTGGCTCCCTCAGATATGATGGATGGGCGAATTGGTGCAATTAGATCTGATCTTGAAGCTGCTGGCCATAAAGATACCATTCTCTTAAGCTACTCTTCAAAGTTCTCCTCTAATTTCTATGGACCATTTCGTGAAGCAGTTGGCTCCAAAAGAAAGCAAGGAATATCTAAAAAAACTTACCAGATGGATTATAGAAATAGTAAAGAGGCGCTTATGAAGGCAGAAATGGATATTAATGAGGGTGCAGATATATTAATGGTCAAACCAGCCATGCCAAACTCAGATATTATCCACTCTCTTTCAGAGAATTACTCAATTCCAATATTTGCATATCAAGTTAGTGGAGAGTATTCAATGATTCAGTTAGGTATTGACAAAAAAATATTTGACAATAATGTAATCGATGAAAGTTTAATCACCCTATTTAGAGCAGGTGCTAAATCAGTACTTACTTACTACGCTAAATGGATGGCAAAAAAATATGACTAAAATAACCACAAAAGAAACTTTTTCAACAGATGTTTTATCAGAGTCTAAATTAGTTCTTGTTGATTTTTGGGCTGAATGGTGCGGACCATGCAAACAAATTGCACCAAGACTTGAAGAACTTGCAGAGAAATATTCTGAAAACCTATCTGTATGCAAGATTGACGTTGACTCAAATAGAGAACTAGCACTTGAGTACAATGTAAGAAGCATCCCATCATTAATACTTTTTAATGGCGGCGAACAAGTTGACACATTAATAGGAGCTGTAAGCTTTGAAGAACTGGAGGACTTAATAACAAGAAATCTCTAGCACTTTACAAAATATTTTAAAGTGGTATCTTAATTCATTCACCAGTCTACATTTCTCAAATTTTTTATGAACGCATTAGAATTAAAGCAGAAGGGGCCAAAAGAACTCATTGAAATAGCAGAGCAACATGGTCTAAAAAATGTTTCCAGGCTTAAAAAAGCCGATATTATTTTTCATATTCTTAAAAGCATTTCTTCTGATAAAAAGGAACTACTAGGTGGAGGTATTCTCGAGACCCTTCCCGATGGTTTCGGATTTTTAAGATCGCCATGGGGATCTTTCCAAGCAGGACCAGATGACGTTTATGTATCACCAAGTCAAATACGTAAATTCAATCTGAGAACTGGTGATTTTGTTGTCGGTAACATTAGACCTCCACGCGAGCAGGAAAGATATTTTGCACTGGTTCAAGTTGAAAGCATCAATGATAATGAGCCATCGAAAACACAAGAGAAGATAGCATTTGAGAATCTTACTCCATTATTTCCAGATTCTAGACTTAAACTTGAAACAGGGTCAGGCAGCTCAGAAGACCTATCTCCACGAATAATTGATTTAGTTGCGCCGATAGGAAGAGGGCAACGTGGACTTATTGTTTCTCCACCAAAAGCCGGAAAAACTTTGCTGCTTCAGAATATGGCACAGTCCATCATTAAAAATAATCCTGAGGTTCATGTGATTGTGTTATTAATTGATGAAAGGCCTGAAGAAGTTACTGATATGCAGAGATCAGTTAATGCAGAAGTCATAGCAAGTACTTTTGATGAATCTCCCCAAAGACATGTTCAAGTTGCAGATCTAGTTATTGAAAAAGCTAAACGATTGGTCGAGCATAAAAAAGACGTTGTCATATTACTTGATTCAATAACAAGATTAGGTAGAGCATATAATGCTGTTCAGCCAGCTAGCGGAAAAATACTTTCAGGTGGTGTAGACTCGCAAGCTTTGGAGCGTCCTAAAAGATTTTATGGTGCTGCAAGAAATATCGAAGAAGGAGGAAGCCTTACTATTATAGCTACTGCCTTGGTTGATACTGGGTCAAAAATGGACGAAGTTATTTACGAAGAATTTAAGGGAACTGGAAATATGGAAGTTCACCTTGAGAGAAAAATTGCTGAAAGAAGAGTCTTCCCTGCAATCAATATTCTTCGTTCTGGTACAAGAAGAGAAGATTTGCTTACCGACAAAGATGAACTTACCAGGATGCATCTTTTAAGAAAGGTATTAAGTGAGATGGAAGAGGTTGCGGCAACTGAATTTCTAATTTCGAAATTGAAAAATTCAAAAACTAATGAGGAGTTTTTTGCCTCAATGACTAAGACAAAAGCTAAATAGCTCGAACTATTTCTTCTTTGAGATCTTCAGAAAAATAATTAATTTCAATAATTTGTAAACCGATACCTTTTGCATAATCGCAGATTCTTTTAGATATCCCAAAAAGCTTTGCCTTTGAATCAGAAGCGTGTAATTCTTCCAGATAGATTTGGACTGAAAAGCAGCTGGTAAATACAATTGCATCAGCTGTCGCATAATCTGATTTAAGTTTAGTGTATGAAGATAGCTTTTCTCTTTCATAGCATTCCGCTTCAATAACTTTATGCCCCATCCTCTCAAGCTCATCTCGCAAAATATTTAGACCATGTTTGCCTTTAACAATTAGGGTATTTGCATCGTAGTTATTTAATTTTAAAAACTCTATCAGGCCTGCAGATCCGGGTTTATTTGGGACAATTGAGCTTACCCCCATTTCCTTTAGTGAGAGGCTCGTTCCCTCTCCCATGGCAAATACTCTTTTCCCCTGCAAGCAATCAAAGTCCTCAAAGAAATTTACAGAATTCCTGCTTTGAAAAACTATATTTTCTATTTCTGTTTTCTTAATCTGATACTTTACAGGCTTAACTTTAAACAAAGGCAGATTTATGAAACCAGAATCCTTTTGAGCAAATGTCTTATTAAGACTGCTGGAATCAATTATGTTCATTTAAATATATTTCCCCATTCGATTTATGAAACATCTGAACAGCTTCTTCAACACAATTTTGTCCATAGGTTGAAAATTTTAATTTCTCTTTTTGGCCGTATATTTCTACATCTAATTTAAAGTTTTGTGATGTATGATCTTCAGTAATCTTTAATGCAAGAGCAGAATTGCAATCTGCGTTAATATGTTTGAGAAATTCTTTTTGGAGATTAATCAGTTGCTCATTAACTATTGATTTTGAGCTCTCAAAATCTAATTTATTAAAGTCATTCCTTGTTTGAATACAAATTATGCCTTGTCCTGGAGAGGTCAAATGATCTAATTCAATAGAATTTAAATTATATCCTAAGCGTTCGCACCCTGCTTTTGCTAAAACTATACAATCGTACTCTCCAGAGTTTAATTTATTTATTCGTGTATCAATATTTCCGTTTAAGTTATGAATTCTTTCTGCCCCTAAGTAAAATTTAGCTTGCATCTTTCTTCTTAGGCTTGATGTACCTAGTTTTAAATCCTTTGAAAATATTTTTTCCACCCCATTTTTAAAAATAAGCAAATCCTTGTTCCAATTGTCAGCTGTAGCTGAGTTCACCATTTCATTCAAATAGGAATTTTTGAGTTTTGGATTATCTTTGGCAGGCATATCTTTTGCAGAGTGAACGGCAATATCTATATCACCAGCAATTAGTTTGTTTTCAATTGCCTCTACAAAATTTAACTTATCAAACTGGGTTTTACCTTCTTCGCTTTTTCTATCTCCTTCGGTCTTTATTACCACAACTTCATAGTCACTAATGCCTAATTCCTCTACCACAATATCAACTTGCTTGAGAGCAAGTTTTGAGCCTCTTGTTCCAATTTTAGTTGCCATTATCTTACTTGATAGATTGTACCCTTTGCATTGCCAGTATCAGAAGATTTTAATATTTGAAGTTTTTCGTTTTCGATGACCTTTTCATGGGATGATTGTTCAATATAAATAATTGATCCTTTTTTTGATGCAGACTGTATCGTCTTTTCAAGAAAATCTGAGTAATAGTCTCTAGAGTAAGGAGGATCAAAAAAAATCAGAGAAAATCTCTCGCTTTTTAATCTGCGAATAAAAGTTTCAGCATTAGTTCTTATTAAAATTGATTTGTCGCTAATATTCAGATTAGAAATATTATCCTTCAGTGTTTGAAATAATTGGGGGTTTTGCTCAACAAAGGTGCAGCTTTTTGCACCATTAGATATAGCCTCTATACCCAGAGAACCAGATCCAGAAAAAAGATCAAGGCAATTGGCCTCCTTCACTTCTTGAGTAAGCCAAGCAAATAGAATTTCTCGAAGTTTCTCTGGAGTGGGCTTTAGATTAGTATTTGTAAGAGTTTTTATTCTTCGACTTCCTAAAGATCCCGATATAATCCTTAAAGATTTACTCATTTGAGCATTTATCTAAACATTGAAAGGAATCATTAACTTTTTTCAATTCTTTTACGGGTTTAAAAACACCACAATTCTGACACTCTTTTACCTCAGCAACATTGCTTTTTCTATTCAGATTCAAAATAAAATTTTGCACCAAAGATTTAATTACTAATCTCAATAGAAAATAGGCTAAGGGAGCTATTACTCCGACAACGATGAAATTCATTAATTTATAATCTGTAGCTCTTCAACTTTGCCTGCATATTCAGGATAGCCAAGTTGCTCATATGCTTCCTTCATTATTCTCAGAGCTCTATCTTTTTCAGTAGAATTAGGAATATTTTTAAGAACATAATTTGCTCGATTGAGTGCTGCAACAAATGCGCCTCTTTTGAGATAGTATTCAGCTCCATCTAACTCACTGCTGGCAATCAAGTTTCTCAGAAAGATTAATCGTTCTCTTGCGGGATCAATATATTCGCTTTCTGGATATCTGATAATAAATTCTGTTAAGTCTGCGTAGGATTGCATTGCGCCTGAGACATCTCTCTTTGCAAGCTCTAAAGAAAACACATTTCCAATAATCCCATCGTCTTGATAATAGCCTGTCATCCCCCTCATAAAGTATGCATAATCAATATTTGTATTTCTTGGATAAAGCCTAATAAATTTTTCTGATGATGCGTAGGCTGAATCGAAATCTCCTGTCATGTAGTGGGCATATATTAGGTCTGCTCTAGCTTGCTCAGCATAGACACCAAAGGGATAGAATCTCTCAATCCTGGAAAGAGAGTCTACAGCACCAACATAGTTTTTTGCATTTATTCTATCTTGGGCCAAGTTATATAATTGCACTTCCGCTGGTTCTCGCTCCTCATCATCTTTCGAAGCACAGCTCGTAAGAAGTAAGATAAATATTGATGTAATTAAAATTTTGTTTTTCATTATAAAGTTCATTGTTCAGCGTTAAACTTAGTGATTATGATATCAAAAAGTTTCGAAATAAACGAAGACAATATCAATAAACGCCTAGATATATTTCTTACTGAAAATTTAGATGGACTCTCAAGAGGAATAGTTCAAAAATACATATCGCTTGAACAAATAACAGTCAATAAAGAAAGCTCACATAAGGATTACAGATTAAAGCTTGATGATTTTATAGAGGTAAAAATTCAGGCACATGAGAACAATGAAGATGAAGCTCAAGAAATTGATCTTGAGACTGTATTTGAAAATGAAGATTTTATCGTCATAGATAAGCCGCCTGGTCTTACGGTCCACCCAGGAGCAGGGCAAAGAGATCAGACACTTATAAATGGCTTAATTTTTAAATATCCAAAATTGAGATCTGTAGAGCGTTACGGTTTAGTTCACAGATTAGACAAGGATACGAGTGGTTTGATATTGATTGCAAGAAATCAAAGAGCACATTCGATGATTACTGAAATGATACAAAATAGAACAATATCTCGTTCTTACAAAGCTTTAGTACATGGTGTTCCAATTTCTGGAGAAACAATCGATAAACCTATTGGCAGACATCCAACAAACAGGTTAATTTTTTGTGTAAAAGAAGGTGGCAGAGAATCAGTTACACATTTTCGGGTGTTAAAAAAATTCAAAAATTTCTCTCTGCTTGATATATCTCTGGAGACAGGAAGGACTCATCAGATTCGAGTTCATCTAAAGCACAAAGGCTACCCAATTGCTGGGGACAAAGCATATTGTAAAATTAGCACTTGGAAGGACTCGAATAAAAATGAACTTGCTGCAATCAACGGATTAAAGCGTCAGGCTCTTCATGCATACAGCCTTGCATTTAACTTTGATAATGAAGATTTTGAATTTTATTCAGAGCTGCCCCAAGACATTGAAGAATGCATTTCTAATATTCAGGAATAGTATGAAGTTTCTAAACATTGAGAAGTATCGATTTTTAGAAATTTCTCAAAACCCAACTATATTAATTTCACTTAAATCTGACCAATGCTTCTCTGCACTTACTCTTGACCAAAGAGCACAATTTTTAAAAAATAATTTCGGAGTTGAAACTTATCAGGAATTTAACCAAGTACACGAAACTGATATTTTCAAAAGTAATTCAGATCCGAACAAAAATTATGATGGCTTTATTGAAGCAAAACAAAAGAGAGCGTATGGACTTAAAACTGCAGATTGCATTCCCTTGATTTTGTGGAACGAGCAGCTTAACACATTGATGGGATTACACTGTGGTTGGAGAGGCCTTGCAAAGGGCATAATTCAGAAAGCTTTTGGCATGACAAACGCTCTCGAATTTAATCAAGCTTTCATTGGTCCTCACATCACAAAGAAGCATTTTGAGGTGAAGCAGGATTTGATTGATTTCTTCGAACAACAAAACATTGATCTTAAGTCATTTCTTGATGAGCAGGAAAATGTTAAAACCCTTGATATAAAAGGTTTTTGCATTCATCAAATCAAGGAATTAAATCCTCAAATTATTGTAAAAAATGGCTTTTGTAGTTACGAAAATAATGATCTTTTTTACTCATGGAGGAAAAGCAAAGAACCTGCTCGAAGAAACATCACAATTTCATGGCTATAAAACCTTTAAATATATTGTAAAAATGCTTTCTTTTTAGTGCTTTCTAATTATAATGTGAGGTTTCCCCACAGAGATGGGGCGGATCTGATTGAGAACAATTTAGTCACTCGTGAGGGTGCCCAAAAAAAATCGCTACCTTTTTTAGGTAGCAAAACAGTTTATTTGAAGAGTTTGATCATGGCTCAGATTGAACGCTGGCGGCAGGCCTTATACATGCAAGTCGAACGAGAAAGTATCTTCGGATACGAGTAAAGTGGCGGACGGGTGAGTAATACATAGGAATCTACCCAATGGAGGGGGATAGCTCGAGGAAACTCGAATTAATACCGCATAATCTCCACGGAGTAAAGAGGGCTTCGGCTCTCGCCATCGGATGAGCCTATGCAAGATTAGCTTGTTGGTAAGGTAATGGCTTACCAAGGCTACGATCTTTAGCTGGTTTGAGAGGATGACCAGCCACATCGGGACTGAGACACGGCCCGGACTTCTACGGAAGGCAGCAGTAGGGAATATTGGACAATGAGCGAAAGCTTGATCCAGCTATGCCGCGTGTGCGATGACGGCCCTCGGGTTGTAAAGCACTTTAGGTAACGAGGAAAAGTTAGGTGTTAATACCACTTAACCATGACGTTAATTACAGAATAAGCACCGGCTAAATCCGTGCCAGCAGCCGCGGTAATACGGATGGTGCAAGCGTTAATCGGAATTACTGGGCGTAAAGCGCGCGTAGGTGGCATACTAAGTTAGATGTGAAATCCCGGGGCTTAACCTCGGAACTGCATCTAAAACTGGTAAGCTAGAGTACTAGAGAGGAAAGTAGAATTCTTAGTGTAGCGGTGGAATGCGTAGATATTAAGAGGAATACCAATGGCGAAGGCAACTTTCTGGATAGATACTGACACTGAGGTGCGAAAGCGTGGGGAGCAAACAGGATTAGATACCCTGGTAGTCCACGCCGTAAACGATGATAACTAGCCGTTGGATTTATCCAGTGGCGCAGCTAACGCATTAAGTTATCCGCCTGGGGAGTACGGCCGCAAGGCTAAAACTCAAATGAATTGACGGGGACCCGCACAAGCGGTGGAGCATGTGGTTTAATTCGATGCAACGCGAAAAACCTTACCTACAATTGACATACTGCGAATTTTCTAGAGATAGATTAGTGCCTTCGGGAACGCAGATACAGGTGCTGCATGGCTGTCGTCAGCTCGTGTCGTGAGATGTTGGGTTAAGTCCTATAACGAGCGCAACCCTTACCCTTATTTGCCAGCGGTTCGGCCGGGAACTATAAGGGAACTGCCGGTAATAAGCCGGAGGAAGGTGGGGACGACGTCAAGTCATCATGGCCCTTACATGTAGGGCTACACACGTGCTACAATGGGAGATACAAACGGTTGCCAAAGCGCGAGCTGGAGCTAATCCGAGAAAGTCTCTCGTAGTCCGAATTGCAGTCTGGAACTCGACTGCATGAAGCCGGAATCGCTAGTAATCGCGGATCAGCATGCCGCGGTGAATACGTTCTCGGGTCTTGTACACACCGCCCGTCACACCATGGGAGTGCATTGCACCAGAAGTAGATAGCTTAACCTTCGGGATGGCGTTTACCACGGTGTGGTCCATGACTGGGGTGAAGTCGTAACAAGGTAGCACTAGGGGAACCTGGGGCTGGATCACCTCCTTACGGAAGGCACTCATACAAGTGACTAAATCTTTTTCAATAGTCGTAAGATCTATTAAAGAACAATTTGCGAAACTGCAATAATATATTTCAAAGAACAAAGAGTTAACTTTGAGGTTACTTATTCAAGTAATTAAGTGCTAAAGGCGGATGCCTTGGCATCTAGAGGCGATGAAGGACGTTGTAACTTGCGATAAGCCCCGGTGAGCCAGTACACAGGCTATGACCCGAGGATTTCCGAATGGGGAAACCCGACATTTATGTCACCACTTTTGTGGAGCAAACCCGGAGAACTGAAACATCTTAGTACCCGGAGGAAAAGAAATCAATTGAGATTCCGTTAGTAGTGGCGAGCGAAAGCGGAACAGCCCTTAAGCTATATTTTGTCTAGTAGAATGTTATGGAAAGAACAGCCATAGTAGGTGATAGCCCTGTATACGAAAGACTTAATATAGTGAAATCGAGTAGGTCGGAACACGTGAAATTTTGACTGAATATGGGAGGACCATCTTCCAAGGCTAAATACTCCTAGATGACCGATAGTGAACAAGTACCGTGAGGGAAAGGTGAAAAGTCCCCCTGTTAGGGGAGTGAAATAGTACCTGAAATCTTTAGCATACAATCAGTCAGAGCCCTTCGGGGTGATGGCGTACCTTTTGTATAATGGGTCAGCGACTTAATTTCAGTAGCAAGCTTAACGTTAGGTAGGCGTAGGGAAACCGAGTCTTAAATGGGCGAATTAGTTGCTGGAATTAGACCCGAAACCAAGCGATCTATCCATGGTCAGGTTGAAGTGTGAGTAACATCACATGGAGGACCGAACCCACTTATGTTGAAAAATGAGGGGATGAACTGTGGATAGGGGTGAAAGGCCAATCAAGCTTGGAGATAGCTGGTTCTCTCCGAAAACTATTTAGGTAGTGCCTCTTGTATTACCAATGGGGGTAGAGCACTGTTTCGGCTAGGGGGTCATCCCGACTTACCAAACCGATGCAAACTCCGAATACCATTGAGTATTAGCAAGGGAGACAGACTGCGGGTGATAACGTCCGTGGTCGAAAGGGAAACAACCCAGACCAACAGCTAAGGTCCCAAATTATGATTAAGTGGAAAACGATGTGAATAGACTTATACAGCTAGGAGGTTGGCTTAGAAGCAGCCATCCTTTAAAGAAAGCGTAATAGCTCACTAGTCTAGTTTGTCTGCGCGGAAGATTTACCGGGGCTAAATCATAAACCGAAGCTTTGGATCATCTTCGGATGATGGTAGGAGAGCGTTCTGTAAGCCTGTGAAGGTGAACCGAGAGGTTTGCTGGAGGTATCAGAAGTGCGAATGCTGACATGAGTAACGAATAAGGAGGTGAAAAACCTCCTCGCCGGAAGACTAAGGATTCCTGTCCAACGCTTTTCGTGGCAGGGTTAGTCGGCCCCTAAGGCGTACCCGAAAGGGGAAGTCGATGGGAAACAGGTTAATATTCCTGTACCAGTTGGAAGTGACGGATCTGGTAAATTGTATGCACTTATTGGATTGTGCATGCAGTGAACAGGTTCCAAGAAATAGCTCCAACATAGACCGTACCATAAACCGACACAGGTGGTCAGGTAGAGAATACCGAGGCGGATGAGATAACTCTGGTGAAGGAACTAGGCAAAATGTAACCGTAACTTCGGGAGAAGGTTAGCCAATTAGAAGGCAACTTTTAATTGGTCGAAGATACCAGGTGGCTGCGACTGTTTACTAAAAACACAGCACTCTGCTAACACGAAAGTGGACGTATAGGGTGTGACGCCTGCCCGGTGCCGGAAGGTTAAATGATGGGGTTAGCTTCGGCGAAGCTCTTGATTGAAGCCCCGGTAAACGGCGGCCGTAACTATAACGGTCCTAAGGTAGCGAAATTCCTTGTCGGGTAAGTTCCGACCT